>ERZ791608.22-NODE-22-length-103230-cov-3.993690_pt1 | contig 103230 bp, 116 predicted proteins | sample MGYA00510276_ERZ791608 | MGnify/ENA primary metagenome ERZ791608 (study PRJEB30046, sample SAMN00791908) | human gut metagenome | study: EMG produced TPA metagenomics assembly of the A metagenome-wide association study of gut microbiota in type 2...
ATAGTGTTTCTGTGACAGGTGCAGCTTTTAGTATATCGGCAGGAAAGCGTTATCTCTATCAGCTACAAGGGAAATCTACAAGCTCTCTTAAAATGCCTTCTTTCGATGCCGGCATTAAAACAGGATATGGCTGCATCAAGATATTGCAATCTATCATAGATAAAAGTAATGGTGTTGACGAGAATGGTTTCCCCATGAAACTTTTCTTCTATAACATGGCTCTTGGTGAGAGTTACCTTGTAACAATCCCCTCACGTGGCGTTAATTTCAGTCAGAGCGTGTCAAAGAACATGATATGGGAATATAATCTTGAAATGACCGTTATAGCTCCTTTAGAAGCAGTTTCGGGAGCGAAAGGTACAAAGACTTCTCTTTTAAAGAAGTGTGCTTCTAACGCAATACAAAAGGGTATAAATGAATTTGCAAGTTCAATCTCTAAAGGTTTGCTGGGCAATGGATGAAGCGTTTGAAAAATTTTACAACGTAACAGGATATGATATAAAGTCATATTTCCAGAAGTTCGTTGATTTCTGTACCAACGACTATCCTCTTATTGTGGACTATTATAGTAATGGTGGAGAGATGGACAAGGATTCTTTTTTGCGCCTTGTGGAACTTGTAAGGGAATCGGAAACGATTGAGCCTTTGTTTATTCTGCATGAAAATACTTTGGATGATATTTCCATGTGGGATATTCTGGACAATTTCACAGAAACACAGACAAAACTTTCCACTATCAAAAGTTCTGCAAGGTGGCTTAGAAGTTCTTCTTTGGATAGGAACAACACTTTGCAGATGGAAAAGACACTTCGGACAGGGGAACGGTTTGAAGATGTATCCAGACAGCTTAACAGCACCAACCCGGAGGATGATTGGATGGATATTACAATACCACAATATATAGAGGAAACAGATTATTCGTTCTCTGATGGTGGAGGAAAGTTTTATGTCAACTTAAAGAATGTTGGAAACAATTATCTTGATACGGTTGTAGATGTTCTTGTCGGAGATAACATTCTCGGTCGTGATATAGATGTGAATTTTATCTTCGAGAATGACGATTTGAAGATAGTAGTAGGTGACGAAGCAATTCATCAAGCCTTAGATACTATTCTTTCTTCCCAAAAGGGAGCGATACCGGAGTTTAAAGATTACGGAATTGCCAATGAGTTTATAGGAACAACAGTAAATGCAATCCAGTATCCTTCTATTTTCAAGGATATAATGAATATGTTTCAAAGGGATTCAAGATGGGATTCTGTGGAATTGATAGATGTAAAAAGAGAGGAAGATGCCGTGTTCCTTTCTTTGCAATGTAAGACGGTGACAAAGAAAGATTATTTAGTAAATATTCCTATATAATTGATATTCAGATGATTACAAAAACCAGTGCAACGATAACAAATCTAAAGAATCTTTTTATAGAGATGTTTTTAGATAAGACGGCCAAAGTAAGCAATGTGGCTGACGGTTCGGTTGTGAATGCTACAGCATTTGGAGTGGCGAAGGTTGCTCAAAAGGCGATGAAGGATATCGCCATAAAGGAAGCGCAGATATTCCCGGATACAGCCACAGGTGCTTATTTGGATAAGGCTGCTGCTTTGTATGGTGTAAGTCCTCGTAAGGGTGCTTTGGGTTCTTCGACATATATAAGGGTATCTGCTGATCCAGGTACGGCATATGACACTTCTGTTACTTTTGTAAACAAGAATGGTATTCGTTTTCAGGTTGATGAAGCGTTGACAGTTGGAGAAAGTGGTTACGGATATGTAAAGGTAAGAAGTATCAACGCAGGGTATTCCACAAACGTACCGCCTAATAGCATTACTAATGTTTCTCCGCAGCCACAAGGTCATATCGAATGTACGAATGAATATTATGCTATTGGAGGACGTGATAGTGAGGATGATGAAACGTTTAGAATCCGTATTAAGAACAATCTGAATATCCTTAGCAAGAATACAATAGAATACTGGACACAGACACTTAGCAACATAGACGATCGTGTCTTAAAAGTAATGAGTGCCGGTCTGGACGAAAAGGGCATATATAATCTCTATGTTGTTTCGCAGAACGGTATTTTCTTTACCGAAGAAGAACTTGATACACTTCTTGAAAGCGCACAAGGATATTTTGGTATTTCAGAACTGAATATTGAAGGGAAAGTAGTTGGTATTGGTATCAAGAATATTGATTGGTTCTATGTGGGTTCAGAAAGGGGGTTGGATTTCCGTGTTCAGCTTCAACCGGATTACGATGTGTCTACTGTGCGTCAGAACATACAAGTGAACCTTACTAAATATCTTGATTTTCGTTTTTGGACACCTGGAAAAATCGTAGAATGGGACGATTTGCTGGATATTGTAAAAAAGACCGATGGCGTAAAATATGTGCCGGACGAGTATTTCTTTCCGTATTACGATCAGCAAGTCCCGGCAAATCAGCTTCCGCGTATAAGGGGGTTTGTGATGCGCGATCAAGACGGAAATATTTTGTACGATTCTGATAGCAACCTCTCTCCGTTGTTTTACCCGTCTGAACCGGAGGATTTGTTTGTAGGCATCAACGACAGCTCACTCAACCTTTATCAAGAGGTTTATTTCAATGTGACAGATTCGGAAGGTGGCACTGTGGAAGGTGCAAATATTTCTATAGGGAACAATGCTGTTATAACAAATGACAATGGGCAAGCTATTATCCAACTTGCAAACGGACAGTATGAATATATTGTTTCCGCTTCGGGATATATCCCCGTAGAAGGAATGTTTGTAGTGTTGAACGGTAGTGTTTCCATTGATGTACAAATGGTTTTAGCTCCTTATACGGTCACTTTCCATGTGACGGACGAAAAGGGAGGGGTTGTTCCTTATGCAAATGTAATGATGGATAACAGAACCACCACTACCAATTTGCAAGGTGTGGCTTCTTTGCTCGCAAGGAATGGGAACTATCCCTACACTATTGAAAAGTTGGGATATGATGAGTATTCCGGCAGTGTAGTTGTGGATGGTAGAGATAAAGAAGTATATCCTGAATTGGAATTTAAGGTATGGACGATTACTGTCATTGTAAAGGATAAGGAAAATCAGCTTATACCGAATGCCATTGTAAAGGTGAACAATGGAGAATATCTTACGAACCAGCATGGAGAGGCGGAAATACCACTTGTAAATGGTGAATATCCTGTAACAATCGAAAAGACAGGGTATGATACTTTACAGGGGGAAATTAAGGTCAACAACCAGAATGCGGACGTTACCTTTGAGATGGATTTCTTTTTATACAATGTGGAATTTAATATTTCGCAGGTAAATCAGGGGAATCCGGCAGAAGGAGCTACAATCAAAATAGAAGGACAGCCGGGAGTATTGAATGTAAACGGTTCTGGACAAGCTACTATAAAATTAAAGAGTGGAAATTACAGCTACACCGTGCAGAAAAAGGGATATGATGATTTGACCGGATCGTTCAACGTAGAAGGACAGGATACATTTATTCAAAGAACCCTTGTATTGAAACATTATAATGTGGTTATCACTGTTCTTGACAGTGATAACAGTAGTCCGGTACAAGGAGCAGCAGTAAATATCAATGGTTCTCCTTATCCTACAAATGAAAGAGGGCAAGCTGTTGTAAGCCTTCAAAACGGGACATATCCTTATACCGTAACAAAGTCGGGATATTATGACGGCAGTTCTTCGGTTACTGTTCTTGACAGTGATAACAGTAGTGTAATAAGTTTAAAGGCAAGACTTTACAATGTCATAATGACGGTAAAAAATCCATCGAAAGAACCTATTAAGGGGGCTACAGTGGAGATAAATGCAACGTCTTATCAGACACAGGATAATGGTGAGGTGTCCTTGCAGTTAAAAAATGGTACATATCCGTTTACGGTGGTTGCCAATGGTATGGACGATTATTTAGGCGAGCTGGAAGTTGTAAGTGCAGATATTCCGTCTTTTCCTGTAAATATGGAGTACAAGAAATACGATATTGTATTTACTGTACAGACAGATGAAGGTGTTGCAATTGAAAACGCTAATATTCATATCAACGAAAAGGACTATCAGACTTCGCAGGGTGGTTTGGTAACGGTTCGTCTTTCTGACGGTCAGTATCCTTATACGGTAACGAAGGAAGGTTATGTTCAGACACAAGGTAATGTGGAAGTTTCCGGTAGCAACAAGAACGTATTAGCTCAACTTACCCCTATATCATATAATATTACGTTTGTAGTAAAAGATAACATGGTTTCGCCCAATCTTTTGCAAGGAGTGTCTATTGATATAGAAAATGAGGACAAGACAGTTACCACAAATGCGTCAGGAGAAGCGATAATCAGTCTAAAAGCTGGTAAATATACCGCTTCATTCATGAAGAACAGCTATAAGACTGAAACTCTTTCATTTGAAGTAACTGGAGAGGCTACGTTTACGCAGATATTGAAGAAGATATGGAGTCTTACCTTTAAAGTGACCGCCGCAGGAAAATCAGGCTTAAAAGATGTGACTGTCAGTGTAAGTGGAGCGGCCATATTAAGTGGAAATACTGTAAGTCTTAAAACAAAAGATGATGGAACAACTGATCCTGTGCAGGTAATAAACGGTGCTTATGATTGGAATGCGTCACTCACAGGATATTCGCCGGAAGAAGGAGTGGGAAGTATTCAAGATGCCGATCAGGAGAAAGTGATAGAATTGACTTATGGGTTTGAAACTACATTTACAACTTCACCAGCCACACAAGGCGTTGAAATTACTATTGATGGTAATGATACAATTACAACGGGGCAAGACGGTATAGCAACAATAAATCTTTCCACAGGAACGCATACTTACGCTTATTCAAAAACAGGTTTTTTAAACGGGACAGGAAATGTGCGAATCGAAGGAGCTGAAAAAAGTGTACAGATAACACTTGTTCCTGGAGCGACAGTTACATTCCATACAAAGGTAGGAAATTCTGCTTTGGCGGATGTAAAGATAATTGTAGGGCAAAGTAGCGCAAGGGCACTTCCTGAAACCATTGTAACAAACAGTCAGGGTATCGCGGCAATTGATCTTCCTACAGGGAATTATCAATATCAGATTCCTACTACAAGTACGGATAATCCTAATCTGGTGGAAGTGCCAAGCGGAACATTTAGTGTGGCAACCGCCGCAAGCACCATTGAATTGGATTTAGCTGATTATGTAAAATATAACGTTACTTTTCAGACTGTTCCATTCACACAAGATGTAGCTATAAGTTTTGCCAAGGCAGAATCTCCAGACACACCTGTTGCAAGTGGAGCTACTGCTTCTAACGGCATTCTTACTTTGACTTACAAGAACGGACAGTATATCTATACAGCAAAGAAATCCAGTTATAAAGATGTAACAGGTGAATTTACAATTGCTGGTGGAGATCAGAACATAACGGTTGAGATGCTTCAAATTTCAACGGTTACATTTACTGTAAAAAGTCAAAATGATAGTTCTCCTATTGAGAATGCCATTATCGAAATGACAGATCGAAGCGATTCATCTAACAAATACAAAGGGACGACCAATTCGTCTGGTGTGGCTACTATGACGTTTAATGGCGGAGAGTTTGAGTGGTCACAAGATAGCGATGCGGATTTTTCCGGTTGTCCTGTTTTTCAAGAAGATGAAAAATATCTTGTTCCATCGGAAGGCGTAACAACAGATCAATTAAAGACCCATTTCCCCAATGGTGTAATTGTCTCTCCATTGACAATTGTTCAGGATAAGGATAATAGTAGTGTTACGGAAAGTCTTACCAGAATTTACAACTCAAATAGGATAGATGGCTGGGAAGGAAGTTGGGATGGAACGAAAAAGAACCTTACTTTAACGAGTGTAATCAAGGCATCGACAGCTTCTACAGAGACTTATGTTTTGTTTAATGTGGATGCCGGACTTATAGGGTTTTCGAATGGTTTTTTCCAAATTGGCGCAGAAAAGACAGTGGATTATCACAAGGCTTTGGATTTTGGTTTTAAGGTAAGTGGCGTTTCGTCCAATCTGAAGATAGTTATAACTTATGGCTCGCAAAACGCTCCCTTAACGGTGGAGATGGAAAATGATGTAATTCAAAGATTCCAGCTTTCTGATCTTTTGTTGGATACAAAAACAATAGGTAATTCTACCATTTGGTCAGTGCATGTGCAATCTTTTGACGGAGGTACATTATCCGCAGATGATTTGAAAAATCTGAATATTACATTCTCTTTCTACGGAAAGAAGGTAAAAAGTTCGGATATTCCAGTTAACAAGGTTCTTTATGGAAACTATGATTATACCGTTACCCCACCTTCTCCTTTGGAAGCACAATCAGGCACGTTGAATGTAAATGCACCTGCCATCAACAAAGAAATTTTGATTGCAAATAATGTAAATGTAACATTTAAGGTAACTTCAAAACAGCCTTCACTTATTCGTCCTCAAATAGGTGATTTTGTATATGGTGATAAAACATGGTCAACTGAATTGGACAGTACTAAAACTTGTGTCGGTGTCATTACTGATGTAAGAAGCAAGGATTTTGATTTCATAGGTTTGGAAAATCTGACTTCTGCTTTTTGGACGAATGCATTAGGCATTATTTCTAATGTAGTTACTGAAACAAACACTTCTTTAGCTCTTTGTGATTTTGCAGGTAAGACAAATTCTCAAAGCATCATATTAGCGAAACCAACGGAAAGCACGGCGGCACATCAGTGCGCAGCTTATTCTACAGAAGGATTTGGAGCGGGTTCTTGGTTCTTGCCTTCTTGTGGACAGTGGGGTGTAGCTCAATTAAACAGGGTTAAGATCGAAGCTTCAATAAATACGACAATCGGTTCAGATCCATTGGGTAGTGTTTCATATTGGACTTCAACGCAATACAATTCAAATGATGCTTGGATTTTTGGTTGGGTTAATGGTACAAAAAGAGGAACGATCAAAAGCACTTCATGGTTGACTCGTCCTTTCTGCACCTATGAATACAATCCTGTTCCAAATGGTATATATATTTATGATAAGGATAACAATCGTTACACAAAAGAAGAATGGGCATCATCTGGTAAAGGAACGTCTGATGTATGTGGTATAGGCATTTCAACCGATACTAATTCGTTTATGATATCGACGGATATAAGTGTCGCAGACTACGCTTTTGGAGGACAAGGAACTTTGATCCCTAATGTACCAATGTTAAGTACTGGCGTATCATCCTCAAACTTATATAAAGCAACGCATGGTTTCATTTATACCGACACGATAATATTTCAATTGAGAACTGGCAATGCACCTGCGGCAGAATACGCCAAGACATATATGTTTGGGAATGGACAGAATGGCTATTTACCTTCATTTGGTGAGGTAAATATTTTGTATTCTTACAAAACACAGGTGGAAGAGATTTTGAGTACATTGGGTCTTTCTTTATGGGGGAGCGAATCCATTCAAACATGTACCCAGTATGGAGATTCAAATAACGCAACTCTTTATTGGCTAAATGGAAATTCTCCTCAACCAGGTAAAAGTAACAGTTTTAAAGTTTTGCCTTTTACCCTTCTTCCTTTATCTAACATAGCAATTCCTATTCAGAACGCTCTTGTAAAAATGACATCTGCATCAAACAATTATCAGCAGAACGCAAACAACAATGGAGAAGCTGTTATTTCCGCTGCATTAGGTGTTGATTATGATTATGAGGTCAGTGCTGATGGTTATGTAACGCAGAACGGGAAAGTCGGTGTATTAAATGAAGCGAAAACAATTGAGGTTACTTTGCAGCCTGCAAGCGAGCTTTCTATAGTTGTTCACAGGAACACATTAGACGGGGCAACTGACATTTCCGGCGTACAGGTTGTTGTAACTGAAAATAAGGAAGGAGGATTGCAGGTGGCTTCTGGTACAACTTCACAAAACGGGACAGTCGTTTTATTTGTACCAGACGGAAGCTATAAAGTAACTTTTTCTAAAGATGGATTTGAAAGCAAGGAAGAAACGGTTGAAGTAAACGGGAAAACTGCGCTTAACACCTTCCTTCTACAAATATACAGTGCCATTAATGTTCAGGTAAGGAGAGTTGGACAAATGCAAGGTATGCCAAGTCAAATCCAACTAAAGGACAGTACGGGACTGGAGGTGATTCAGACTAAAAATATAACCACTACCGTAACGTTCACCAACGTTCCTTATGGACAGTACATTTTATATGTTCCAGAAGGGGATTTTTCAAAAGAGACTTCACAAAGTGTTACTGTGAACAGTGAAGGAATGCAGGTGCAAGTAAGCCTTACCCCACTGTACATGGTGCAAGTAAAAGTAAATCCTACTGGCGGTAATGTGGAATTTACAGATTCGGAAGGACAGAAGCATGTAGGTTTGGCAGGCCCAGCAACATATACGGCACGGTTTGACAGAATCCCCGCAGGAAATTATCAGGTTAAAATTACATCTTCCGGTTTCAGTGATTTTTCAACGACAGGAAGTATAGAAAATGTTTGGCAGGAAAGTGTGAATCTGGAATACACCCTAACTAAACCGAACAAGTTGGTGCAGATAACAAGTAACCAATCCTCTTACCAATTAGATACATCATACAAATACGTTTCTCTTTTGATAGTTGGGAGGGGAGGTGAAAAATTTGAGTATTGGTCATCCTGGGATGAATTTGCATTGATGGGTGGAACAACTGGACAAATTGTGTATATTCCTAATATATTGATGTCGGATATTTCAAATGGTCAAATAAATAAAATTACATTTAGTGGTGACCCAAATGTAGGAGCTTGGACGGATGGGACGGAGTATTCCATAAAATTAGGAATGACAACTTATGAATACAAAGCCTATAATGGAAATGGTAGTGCTTACAATGACGCTGATTATCTCATGCCACAAGGAAGTAGATTGGGCAATTATTCTGTATATAACGCAAAAAGTTCCGGTGGTTTTACTGCCCACATGAGAGGCACATTTTATTGTAGTGGAAGCTATGGAAGTCAAAACGCAAAAGAAGAAAGTGCTTCCAATTTAGGACCAAGAATACAACCGGATGGAGCGCCGGGCGGAGATGGCAGATATGGATATAAAAGTTCTTATGAAAATACTGTTTTGAGAGAAGTGACTAAACCTATTCAATCCTCAGTTGTTATTCCTGTCCAATCTATTTTTGGAGGCACAAGTAAAGGTGAACAGGGATATCTGAACACTCTATCTGGACAAAGAACTGGTGCGTCTTCATGGGGAGGTGCGGGCTATGGCGGCTCTTATTTTACTTCTCCAGACGGAGGTAAAACAAGAATTGCTGGGTATGGCTCTGGACAAGAATGTTCTCCGGCAGATGATGATGCGGGGAATGTTACAAAACCAGGAGAAGGTATATTTTGTATATACTACCACAACGAACCTATTCAATAAACTAAAGGGAGAGTTTTAATTGCTCTCCTTTTTTTGCTTTGATTATAAAAGAAGCGCAAGTTTATTATGTTTGTTCGGAAAAGATTATCTTTGTGATAAGTATATACTTTGTTTTTAAACGTTTAAAAAATCATTGCAATGGATATAATCAAAAGAACAGTAACAGCTAATTCCAATAAGCTGATAACTACTAATGGTGAAGCTGCACCTTCTTTAATCAGTAGTGCATGGAACTTATCTGATATTAACGAAGATATTGTTCTGACCGATCAAAACGGACAAGAAGTTCCGTTTATAATCGTCCCTCTTTCAAAAGGAACAATTAAAGTAATCTTGACAGGTGGAATGGAATATACCATTTCAGAAGCGGAAGTGAGTGCAAATTTGGGGTCACCTCTTATGTACATGGTTCAGAAGATTTTGAAAGAAGGGACAACGGCAACCAATCTTAGTATAGGTTTTTAAGGAAAGGAATTGACAATGAATTTAATAGGAAATATTAATGCAATTCCTTTTAGGAGATTTAGGGGAGGGGGTGGAGCCACCCCACCTTTCCCATCTATTCCTGGTATGATTGCAAGATATTCCGCTTCCGGTCTTACTAATGAGCAGATGAAAGAAAATCCTGTGTGGGTAGATAAGACAGGTAATGGACATGACTTGCAAATGAAAAACTTCTCTTGGAAGGGGATGTCCGGGGTTGGAGGGTATGGCGATGAAAATCACCAAACATTCTATAAATTCACATTAGATGATTATGTCTTTATAGCTACCCCACCTGGTGTTAAGCACATGAATTTTACGTTTAGGGTAACGGGGTTACAGCCTGGAAATAAATTAACATTAGCTTTTTTTGGAACAATGAATACTGTCTACGGTACATGGAACAAAGATGGCATATATACTGTTGATGCTGATATTGTTGAGGCAGGGAAACTAACATACTTTTATAACGGATATAGCGCAACCAGAGGAGAGTTTACGATTGAAATTCTTCCTCTCTACCCCGGCGCACTCGTCTTTGACGGAGTAGACGATTATGGTGTCTGTGATAACTTCCCTATTCTGACTAAGGAAAAGGGATATACGGTTGTGGTGTTGAGACAGTGGATTGAAGAAAAAAATGATTCAACGGCATTGGTTTCTAACTGTAAAAATTGGAATCAGGATGGTGCATTTTTGTTTGAGTATAACAATTTAAGAATCAATTTTCTTAATGTGGCAATTTCTTTTGGGCACGTGTCTTCTGTTGATAGGGGAAAGTCCCCATTTTCCTATCAAACATCTAAACTATATAATGGTAAAAATATAAAACCTGGGAGTTTTATAGGAAGTAATGAATTGGTAGTTGGGAAGGGAATCAAAGATTTCCCAACCGTTTCTAATGCTGCCATTTGGGAAATAGTTATTCTCGATCATGATGCCACCGAAGAAGAACTGACCAAGATCAAAGACTACTTCGTTAAAACTTATCCCTGGCTCTTTCCCGACCAGGCATGGACAGTGGTAGGCAAAACCAACGAGGACGAAGATCGTGCTACTATTGCCAACATTACGGGCAATGGTAATGATCTTGTCTGTCTAAATTTGGGTTTTATTGAAGGGAGCGGGTACAATGAAGAAGGTGAATATGCTGGCTATCTGGTTACTGATGGGGTGGATGATAAGATAACTTCGTCTATATTTGAAATGGGTAATGATTGGACTGTAATAGGAGATTGGGAGCTTATAAATACAGGGAAAAATGACAATGCTGGTATTGTAAAATTTGATAGTATAGTCATTTATAATTATAATTATAATTCAATACTCATTAATATAAAAAATGGTAGAAATATTTTGATTCCCGATCAAAATACCGTTAATGCAATTTGTTCTGATGGCAGGATTTATTCAAAAGACTGGAAAGAATCTATTTATAATGAAGAAACGGAATCTACCAGTAAAAATCTCTTAACTATAGGATATTCAGGTAACATTTATACTAAAATTGCTTTCAAAAACTTAGCGATTTATCCTACAGTCCTCTCCAAAGACGACTGTATCAAAGCATATAACTATTTACAAACTTTAAAAGCAAAATAATATGAAATACGCAATAGTAGATTTATTATGGGCAAAATCACATGGGATTGAAATACTGCCCGAAATGAGAACAAGTATAGATCAGAGTAAAGTTATTTTACATGAAGAAATGTTAGTACCTTTCGAAGATGAATCATTTCCAAGATATTCATTTAGTGATCCAACTTTTATTGAATTGTTAAATAGTGAAGAGTGGAATAGTACAGAAGAAGAACCTGTAATTAATAGAGACTTTAGTCGTATCTTAGCTTTGAATGTTCTTAATGAAGAGATTACTAAAGAAATCAATACATATGATCTTACTCAGGGTGAAGCATTACAAGTTAAAGATCATTATCCAGAATGGGTTGCAGGTATCACTGTTAAAGTAGGAGAAAGATATTTATCTGATAATGTTCTTTGGGAATGTATCCAGGGACACACCACACAAGATAATTGGAAACCTTCTATGGCTACTGCAAGCTTGTGGAAAGTAGTAGATGAAGAACACAAAGGTACTATAGATGATCCTATTGTTTACATTCCACCTATGGAAATATTCAAAGACAAATACTATATCCAAAATGGTATAAAATATAAATGTACAAGAAATAGTGAACAACCTCTTACACATGATTTATCAGCCCTTGTTGGATTGTATGTAGAGAAAGTTTAATTATCAATAAGTTAAGGATGTCACAGGAAATTTACAATAAAACCGTGTTCAAACGGTTCTTTGAAGAAAATGATCCTGCTGTAATGGAATGGGCGGAGAATGTACTTGAAAAAGTATCTTCTCCCGGCATTCTTCCTACTTTTATAAAGAAGGACGGAGAGGATTTTAAGGCGTATTGGGAAACAGTCTGTCATATCTTTGCGCTTGTTGTCTTGTATGCAAAGCAATATAACGAGATTGATACGAACAAGATTCTGTTTGAACTTTTTATTGAAAACAGAGGACTTGTGACAGATGAAGTGGACACACTCGAACAGATGAAATATCTGTTCAACAATTATGTGAAGGAATATAGAAAAAGAGGAACACTTGATATTGTAAACAAGGAAGGCGCGATACTTGGGGAGCTTCTCCGTCTTATTAGATATAAGACGGAGGATGAGTTTATATTTGCCCTTTTGATGTCTCGTGATACTGGATGGACAATGGGACATAGCTCTCCTACATGGAACAGGACGGACACGGTTCTGAATGTTACAAAAGGGTATGAGACAACGGAAAGTGTAAAAGATTTGAATGCCTATCCACTTGTGAACCCTACAGGTGTTGTTATTGTGGATGATATAGACAACAATGGCACTCCTATACAGGCAATGACTTTCGTTGGGAATGCTTTGGTGGGTATTTCTTCTGAAATTGACAAAACGAAGCTCCTTCCTATTTCCGAGAATCTTACTTATCAGATTTCTTTCAAAGTAAAGGTTTCTTCGACAAGTAACCAAAATTTGAAATTCGGTGTGGAAGCGTTTAACGAAGCCGTTCAACCTATGATATGTAAGGAATCTTACGGAAGTGTGGATAGCAATAATTTTGTTTCAGGCAGCAAAGGAATCCTGGAACTTCCTGTAGCCGGAGTGTATTATGAATGCCGGGCAATTCTATCAAGAAAGAATAGAGCATACGCGAAGCAGTTAGAGCTTAATTTCCCGAAAGGGAGAGGGCTTCAAATGAAGGACGGGATGAAATTCTTGTCATTAAGTCTTACCCAAGACAGGTCAAAATCTTCTGTTCCCGTATATATTTATGATATAAAGATAAAACCACTTTTTCTCCCATTTTACCAAGGGAATTTAGGAGAAAAGGACGTGATAGTAGCCTATTATCTTAACAATTCCCTTACAAGCGAGGAAGGAGTAAAAGGATTTGCAGAAGATTACCTTGTTGCTTACAAAAACATAATGGGCAGCGAGGACATTCAACCTTTGAAAGAAAAGAATGTCATTTTCAAAGTATTGTCGGATAGGGGAGCTTACATAGAAGGAGCTTCCATTTCCATTTTAGACAAACGCCTTGTGACGGACAGAAACGGGGAAGCATCTATTGTACTTTATCCTGGTGATTATTCTATTGATGTGGAGAAGTCTTTGTTCATGAATATAGAAGATAGATTGTTTCAGGTATTGGAAGACGATGAAGAAACGCAGGTGGAATATATTCAAATGCAAGGAGATGTGTATGAAAGAAAAGTCACGTTCGTTGTAAGGGACGAAAATGAAAGACCTATAAAAAATGCCCTTGTTGCTTTTAATGGTGAATTTAAATATACGGATTCTTCTGGTAATGCCATATTTATGGCTTTTCCTGGTTTATACCCTTATACTGTAAGCAAGACGGATTATTATACCATAAGTAAGAACATCAATGTACAAGACGATCAATCCGAACCTGTAACACTTATATTGATACCAAGATATACGGTTACATTTACGGTGACAAATTCATCTACTGGTGCAGTGGAAGGTGCAAATGTGACACTTACCGCAAAGGACAGACTGGCAACAGAGGATACTGTCGCTTATTCGGAAAGCAAAAGAACGGGCACGAATGGGAAAGTGACATTCACGAATATATTGGGAGGTGGTTACACTTATCTTGTTGAAAAGCAAAACTGGATTCCTGTAAACGGTGATGTTGCTGTGGACAGCAATAAGGATATACAAGTGAATTTCAATCCTATGCCTACTTATGACATGACGTTTACTGTGAATGACTACAACACTTTTACAGGGGAGAAAAAGCCTTTAAATGGGGCTACTGTGAAATTTGCTGGTTTGACAAAACAGACTTCTAACAATGGACAGGCTGTTTTTGAAGGAGTGTTGGGTGGAAAATATTCTTATGATGTGTTTTACGACAACAATCATCAACGGGTATATGTGGAAAACTATGAGTTTTATAATAATTCGAATCTTACGATAGACTTGAAACAGCTTACCTATAAGACTACTATCAAGGTGTATGGCGCAGGAGGAACAGTCGTTGAAGGTGCGAAAGTGAAAGTAAACGATAAGGATTTTGTGCAGGAAGATTCTTCTGGTGTTGTGTTGGAACTTCCCAATGGACAATACACTGTCATAGCATCCTATGAGGAATATGAGGACAGGGAACAGCAGTTTACTGTGAACGGAGCTGCACAGGTGGTGAGCATTTATATGGATCAAACCTTGTATGATCTTACATTTGTTGTAACAGAGGATAACGGTATCATTTCCAATGGCACAAGAATAACACTTAATCAAGGGGGAGCGGGAGAACAGACAGGTCTGACGAATAACGGGAAAATCAAATTCTCCGTTCCGAGAATGCGTTATGGTTGGGTGGCTTCGAAGCAATATTTCAGTGATCAGACGGGCGTTGTGCAACCAAATGACCTTCCAAAAACAGTGAATGTTGCGATGCCAAGAAAAGAAACGAGAGTGCAGTTCTATGTTTATAATTCCGATACAGGACTTCCAGTTTCAGGAGCTTCTGTAAAACCCGAAGGACTTAGCACGCAGAATACAGGGTCGGACGGTACAACGACCTTTACGATGCAGATGGGAAAGACTTACAAATATGAGGTTTCCGTTTATGACTATCAGCCTACGGAAGGCTCTGTCACAGTCAATCAGGAAACAATGCCACAACAAAGGGTGGGTGTTTCCAATAAGACTTACAGCGCCCATATTACAGTGAAATCCCGAAATGGATATAACATTAATCGGGCTTACGTGACTTATGGAGGAAAGAGCGGGTACACCAACTCACAAGGACAGCTTACACTTACCGGAATACAATCAGGGTTATATAATGCCACTTGTACGGCAGACAATTATCAATCCCAAACGAAAAACAATATTGCAATATCGGGAGCTGACACGTATATAGATTTCACTCTTGACTATGAGCTTACGACAACTTATATTTATCTTAGAAAGGAAAATGTATTGCAACCTTATGCTTCCGTGAATATAAGAACTACCGCGCCTGACGGATCGTCTTATTACAGTGGTACAGATCAGACAAATGGAAGCGGTAGGATAACGGTTTCTTCTCCTTCTGGAGGTTATGTGTATGCTTCCGCTACGGATTCGGAATGTGTAGGGACAGGGGATGAATCAACGAACGCAGGAGGGAGCAGTATTTACCTTTATCTTTGGAAAGCTCTTATCGTTTCTTATAGTGGGTCGCCACAAACACCTTCTGTGTCAAGTGGTGTTTATGAGATAATAGGAAGCGAAGTAAGAGTGCAGGGAGGAAGCAGGAACACAAGCAACCCTTCTACTGTGTATGCCAATTTCAGAAATCACACAAGAGCTACAGCCATTAAACAGTGGCCCGTGTCATTTTCCATACAAGGAAGTACCGGAACTTATAATATAGACGCAGCCGGAGGTAATCATTCTGCCTTTAGAGGATGCACAATTCTTTCATCGATTGCAATAAACACAATTCCTTCTATTTCAGGGGGTGTTATCTGTTGGTTTAGAGATTGCACAAGTCTTAGGTCTATTCCTTCCGGGTTGTTTACTAAAATGACAGGCAATTCTGCTGCCGGCGCATTTTGGGGTAGTGGCGTGACAAGCCTTCCGAGTGGACAACTTGTTCCTACTTCATGCATTTATCATTCTTCTATGTTCAGAAGTTGCAAAAATTTGACTTCATGTGTTGGTAATGGTACTTTTGGAAAGGGAGGTGGCACAGAAGATTTCCATGCTGTATTTTATGAATGCACAGCTTTGAAAAATACAGGAGGTCAATCAGCTACAACTTCTCCATTTAGCAATTCAACGAATGCACAGTATATGCAATATACATTTCAAGGCTGCACAGCCATAACCGAACTTCCAGTATTATGGTTCAGATATTGTACAAACATTGTTTCTTTTGTTGGTTGCTTTGTTGGTTGCACAAGTCTTGTTGACGGTTGGTCTACTGCTATGTTCTCTTACTCTTCGAAGGCAACAAACATGCAGTCATTGTTTGAGAATTGTACTTATTTGTCTATTCCTTATGGGCAGGGACTTCCGTCAAGTGTAACGAATACTTCAAGAATGTTTGCTAATTGCAAGAACTTGTCTGACATATCTTCTTTTGATATGAAGAATGGAAAGTTGCAGAATGCAGAAAGTATGTTTGAGAACACGGGCGTGAAACAAATTCCCGCTAAGTTCTTCAATGACCTTACAACACTCACTAACCTTAGGAGATGCTTTGCAGGATGCACGTCACTCACTTCTTTTGGCAGAACAGGAAACTATGTAGGGCAACCGGGAACATCTGCACGTCCTGTGAATGTGGATATAGGAAATCAGTTTAACAACACCAATTTTGAAAATATTGACAATAGTTTGAATTGTACCGAAATGTTTTCAGGCTGTTCAAATCTTTCTTTAGGAACAGAACAGACTTATGCAGTTTCTTATACATCTTTTTATGATCGTTCTGTTGCAGGGGTAGGGAAAGTTAATATGGACAGAATGTTTTATGGTTGTTCTAAACTTGGAACCGTCCCTGTTATTCAAATCCTTACAGGATCATCCAATTATGTAAAGATAACGGAATCTGGAAACAATAACGTAACAAGTCATAGTCAGACTTTTACAGGTACGAATTGTGAGGGTGTTCCAAGTGGATGGAAATAGTAAGTCAAAAATAATTAAAATATTGAGTATGAGCAAGTTAAATGTTAGTAGAAATGTTTTTTTAGAGAAAGAAGAACTTTCAAATATGATTTCTTTCTTTGCTACAGCACCGCTTATGAAGGCGGTGCTACAGGCATCTTATTCTTTTGGGATGATTACGAATGACCCATCTAAGATCAATCCTAATACAGTTAACAAACCAGTAGAAGATGAAAATCTTGTAGAACCTTTTAAAGTGGAAACAGGAACAAACTCTGGCACTATTAAGGTACTTCCTGGGATGGCTCTTACCAGTGCCGGGAACTTTATAGATATCAATGTAGAAGATAATATTCTTGTACCGAACGACAGCAATTTCTATTGGGTGAAGATTGCTTACAAAACAAGAAATTACGAAAAGGGATATGTAAGCGTAAACTCACAAGGTATCGTTTCTGGTTCTGTGGATTTTACAGGTAAGGTAAGAGGTCAATCTTCATCAACCCCTGTCTCTATTCGGTTTGAAAAACAAGACGGTTCTGTTCCTTTGAATAATGGCGTTTATCAGATTGTGAATATAATAGACAATCAGAATTTACTTCTTACGTCCGCTACTACATTCACTCCTGAATCCAATTTGAGAGTAATTGTACTTGGTACACTTCCTATAGGTGGTGTGTTGACTTCCGAGCAACGAAACGGTTTATACACTTATGACGATTATACCATTTCTTTAGTACCGGAAGTTAGCATGAGCACTCCGCCGGGAAAAGAACCGGACGAGTATTATATTGCACGTGTTCAAAATTCTGGCGGTTCTGTGTCTGTTTACAATGAGGTAAAAAGTGAATACTGGTCGCTTGGGAATATATTTATGTCAACTTCTAAAAGTTAAGGCTTATGTTACGGTTTTATTATACGGTCAGTTCAGGATATAACAGTCCGCAGTCCAAAGTTTCAGATTCGTTGGGTGGATATAAATCTTCCACTCTTGTGCCTAATGATGTATTTGGCAATTTATTTGATGAAATAAGCCTTAATTTGGCTTCAAATCCTCATAGCCAATACGTTGCTCTTGTTTTGAAAAATGAGGGCACAGAAACGCTTAAAAATGTCGAATTATGGTTTTCTTCTGTAACGGATAACCCCTACGGAACAATCACAGTAGGAGCTATAGGGATGGGAAAGGATGAAGAAGAAAATCCGGTTACTTCGCGCACATCTTCCATAAACGAAAAGCCTTATTGGATTCAGTTCCATGAAGCAAAAGAGGAAGAACCGGTATCGCTTGGCGATATGGAAGCAGGAAAAGAAATCTGTTTGTGGTTTTGTCGGTCGCTTGATAAGGAAATTATAAAAAGTGACTATGATCTTGTGGCAGAGAGAGATATGAACACGCAGAACCGCTATAAAAAGGTGGAAAAGCAGACAGAGGAAATTTTTAACATTAATTTGCTTTGGGAATAAATACAATAATTGTATTTTTGTCGGTGTAAGGGGAGAGAAATTTCCCCTTCTTTTAACTTCAAAAATATTAAGTTTTTGTATGCAATAATTGCAATTTCGATATGACAAGAAAAGAGGAATTTAAACTGATTTACAGTTATTTACAAGGAAAACTGTCAAGTAACCCAGCTTACGAGTTCCGTCCAAAAAGAAAGGACAGGGAGAAACTGGATGAGTTTTTATCCAACGATAAAGTAGGAAATCTTTGGGAATATCTTACGTTTCAGTTCAACCGGCAGATGTTTGTTCTCAAACTATCCAATCTTCCTGTAGTTCCTCTTATGAATGTCATAGGGAAAACAGCCATAGATAGATGGAGAAAAAGAACAAAAAGGGACATATACTTCACCTCTAAATTTGTGATGGAAAATGAACTTTTTAATCCTATAGAAAGTGAAGAAGGTATTTCAGAAAGTTATCTGGACGAGCAAAGGAAACTCTATTTTGATTCTCCTGAAGGGTATATCCTATGCGATAGCTTCGATGGCTATTTGCTTGATGAAGAAAAATGCAAAGGTTGCAGATATATATTGCTTTGTAAAGAGAAATGGAAAGATAAAAAAGAAACGGCATGTGGGGATTTAAACAAAGAAGAAAAGAATTAGAAGTGAAGATTGTTCCTTGCTTCTATGACACAAAAAGGGCAGAGCTTTTGATTGTAAAGTATGGGTGGTTTGGGAATCCTAAATTCGTAAAGAGCTTTGGTTTTGTCTATCTTTCGGATAGAAGGAGTGAAGAAAGGATAGATTGGGTAATTGAATTGGTAGAGAAGTTTAACAGAATACAAGAAATGCGATATGAAAGAAGAAAGAACAATGTATGATGTGCGTTATGCTCTCACAAAAGGAACTATAAACAAGGTTACTGTAGAGGGTAGTGAATTTAAGAATAAGGATTTGGTAATTGTCAAAGGGGAATGCGTTTTTTCAAAAGTAGGCAGTGATGTTTTCTTTACCGAAGAAGAAGCAAGGAAAAGTGCTAATGAAAGGGTTAGAAAACGGATATTGTCATTGGAAAAACAGATTGAAAGATTGAAAACTTTAAAATTCTGACAATATGGGAAAGCGGAAGCATAAAGCAAGACAGAAATTTCTTGATTCTCTTACAGAGGAAGAGAAAATAAAAAGAGGTATGTGGGGATATTTGCCCACAAAAGACGGAAAGAAAGTCTTATGTAGAGGGGAGACACAATGCTTTTTATTCCTCTGATAACAAAAGAAGAACCTGTAGGCTTTTGGGCTTTTGTACAGGACGGAAAACTTTTGGGTAACTGGTGACATGGGACTGCAAAAGAAAGAAAAATATGAAGCAAGACCTTGTGTCTGTTGTAAGCAGAGCCATTACATCTACAATAGGATGAAGTGGCTCTGTAAGGAATGTGACAAGAAAATAGGGAAAGAAAGGAGAGGTGATCTTAAAACCCTATTCATGGAAATATGGGAAGAAAGAGAACATGTATGCGCGAAATGTGGAAAGCCTTTGGGAGATGAACCGAAAGCCATTTTCTTTTCACACATACGATCACGCGGAGCGAGACCGGACTTGAAAATGGACAAAGATAACATTGAACTTCTTTGCTCCGCTTGTCATAGGTTACATGAATTTGGAGAAAGGGAAATTTTATGAGGAAAGTAATCGCCGTATCAATATTATCTTTGTTTCCGTTACTTGTTTCTGATATTAGAGTTCCTGCTATCAGTGACAAGAAAGAAGCGATGGACAGGGTGGTTTGGGAAAGATTGGTTCATGCTATTTGCATGGTTGAATCAGGTTGTGACGATAGTGCAAGAAATCCTAAAAGTTCAGCTTCCGGCAGGTTTCAAATGTTGAAATTTTATGTGGATGAAGTGAACCGTATTAAAGGAAAGAGAATTTACTCCTATAATGATAGGTTTGATCCTTTAAAGGCAAGAGAGATGTTTGAAATTTACCAACAATATTACAACCCGAATAAGGATATTGATAGGGCGATTATTCTTCATAGAGGAAAGGTTTCGGAGAAATATATCAAGAATGTAAAAGAAAATATGCGTTATGGGAAAGAAGATATTAGATGCTTGTTGTGGTAGCAGGATGTTTTGGTTCGATAAGAAGAATCCGAATGTTTTATTTATGGATAAAAGAACAGAGACGTTATATGCAAAAGATAAGGATAAAATAAGAACAATAGAAGTTAAACCTGATATTGTTGGTGACTTTACTAATATGCCTTTTGAGAATGAATCTTTTTATATGGTAGTGTTTGATCCGCCACATTTAAAGACACTTGGAGAGATGTCTTGGATGGCTAAGAAATATGGCAAACTTCCTGATGATTGGCAACCCTTAATAAGAAAAGGTTTTGAAGAATGTATGCGTGTTTTAAAAGTAAATGGTATATTGGTTTTCAAATGGAATGAATCTGAAATATCTGCAAAAGATGTACTAAAAGTAATTCCGTATAAGCCTTTATTTGGACACACAACAGGAAGACAAAGCAAAACAATATGGATGTGCTTTATGAAGATTGATAACTAAATTTTTTGATACCATGAAAGTATGTTGGACGGAAGAAGGAAACTACTTCGAAGGGGAAGTGATTGATTCCTACCCTGTGGAAGATGGGACGATGTTAGTGGTAGAAGCAGAGAACAATCACAAAAGGTTTGTTCTTAGAGAATGGAACACATTAATTGAAATAGGCGAAGATGGAAATGCGATTGAATAAAAACATGGAATTGCTTCTTGCTTCTATTTCCGAATTGCTTGGGGATATGAAAATGAACATTTTCAAAGAGAAGCTGGAAAAGGTGATTGCTCTTCCAAGTGACACAAGTGTAGCGGATTTTATAGAAGAATACATAAAATGGAGCGAAAAGAACTATTTCAAGAAAGAGAGACTGTTTGTCTTTTCAAACGGGAAACTGGCACTTATAAGGATATATATAGTCTCTGCTGAAATGAAATATACGGATGAGGGGATACCGGAAATAATCATAAATGAAATGCCGGATGCTGTCAATTTGAAGGACAACCCCTATAAAAATATCCATATACGATATGAAAACGAGGATGATTGTTCTCGTGATTTCGATAGACTGAAATTAGTTTTAAACTGATAGAGTATGGAAATATTAACAAAAAATTTGAATCTTACAGGGATGACAGAGTATTTCAATCAACATTTCTCGAAAAGAAATGGCAAGAAATTCACTCTGTGGGATATTAGAGCTTATAGCACGACAGGGAATGTTCCTGCTTATATAGGTGGAGGAAATCTGTATATCGATCCATGTGTACCGGAAGGAGGAAATGTAAGACTTTGGCAGCTTGTAAGAGATACAAATAGACAAAAATTTAGAAGATGAAAACAAAAGTGTATGTTAGCTTGCCTATAACAGGGCATGATTTGGAAGAAACAAAGAAATATGCAAATCAAGTCAAGAAATGGCTTGAAGAGAAGGGATATGAAGCGATAACACCTTTTGATGCTTGTAGTGAACCGGATAAACCCTATTCCTATTACATGGGAGAGAGCGTTAAGGCTCTTTTAGAGTGCGATGCCGTTTATTTTGTTTTTGATTGGGCAGCATCAAAAGGTTGCATGGCAGAGTTTGAGATAGCAAGAGTTTACGGGAAACAAATAATGATGTAACTATATACCAGTTTACAGAAATATTTAAAGTTGTAGATTTTAAATAGGAAATTTCAAATATTCTATTTATATTTGCGCCATGTATTTGGTAGAACAACATATTATTTCTGTAAACGATAAGAGATACAAAGATTTAGATCGAATTTGTTTCTTGTCTAAGAACTTGTATAATGCTGCTTTATATACAATAAAGCAAGAGTTTCTTAGTACGGGAAAGTGGATAAGATATACTGATCTTGATAGTATGTTTAGAAAACAGGATAATATAGACTATAGAGCAATGAGTGCAAATTCTTCTCAACAAGTTCTTATGGCTTTAGATAAGAACCTAAAATCTTATTTCTCTGCTATCAAGTCTTGGAAACGGGATAATAAAAAGTTTACCGGTTGCCCAAAGTTTCCAAGATACAAACACAAAACAAAAGGTAGAAATGTATTTTCTTATTCTTATGCGCAATTTAAGCATAGAGGAAACTTCATTTTCTTTCCAAAGAAAGAAGGATTATCACCTTTGAAAACGAATTGCAAAGAAGGTTCTGTAAAACAAATTCGGCTTGTCCCTAAAGCAGATTGTTATACTATAGAAGTTGTTTATGAATCTTCTGTAAAAGAACAGCTTCCCGACAACAATAGGATCATGTCTATTGATTTGGGTGTAAACAATTTAGCTTCTATTGTAACTAATACAAACAGTAAACCTGTTTTGATTGATGGAAGGAAATTAAAATCCATCAATCAGTATTATAATAAGAAAAGATCGAAAATTCAACAACAATTAAAAAAGGTAAATGGAAAAGAAAATTCAAGACGGTTAATGTCTCTTACAAGAAAGAGGAACAACAAAGTAAAGGATTATCTTCACAAGGCAAGCAAAGAAATAATCAACACTTGTTTGGAAGATAATGTAACAACATTGATAGTCGGACATAATGACGGATGGAAACAAGAATCCAATCTTGGGAAAAGAAACAATCAGAATTTTGTCTCAATTCCTTTCGATATGTTCATATCAATGTTAAGGTATAAATCAGAAAGACAAGGACTAAGATTTGTTGAAGTAAACGAATCTCATACGTCAAAATGCAGTTCTTTTGATTTAGAATCTGTGGAGCATCATGATACTTACGTTGGCAAAAGAATTAAGAGAGGACTTTTCAGAACCAAAGATGGAATCTTACTTAATGCAGATATCAACGGAAGTTATAACATCATGAGAAAAGTAAAAGGGGATGCAGTAATGCCACCCTATACAGGATTTGGGTATAATCCAGTTAAGAAATTTATTAACTAATATGTGTTAGTATAAACTAATACATAGTTACCTGATGTAGAGATGAAAAGTTCAAGTAAATATATAATATGCTATGACTGCGAAACTTCTGGTTTACCTTCCGCAGAAAAGCCTGCTTTTGATACTATAGCATTAATAGAATTGGCCTTTGTGGTAATAGACATGGAAAAGTTGGAAGTTTGCGAAGAATTGTCTATGATATTTCCGCGTGACTACAAAGAAGGTCTTATCTATTCTTCGGAAGCGGAAGCGGTGCATGGGATAACGGAAACAATCCAAAAGGAAAAGGCTATACCTCTAAAGGATATATTCAAGAAATGTCAGGCACTTTTTAAGAAGTACAAGAATCCCAGACAAATGTGTACATTATGTGGACACAACATAGTAGGGTTTGATAATGCCTTTTTGGAGAACTTCTTCAAGTTCATGGGGGATGATTTAAAGAAGTATGTAAAGTTTTCCATTGACACTATGCAAATGGCACACATGTCATATCCTGAATTGGAAAACTATCAGCTTCATACCGTTTGCGAAAAAGAAGGTATTGATTTGGTGAATGCGCATCGCGCAGGTGATGATACCTATGCTAATGCGCTTTTGATGATCAATTTTGTAAAAAAGTTAAGGGGAGAAGGCGTGTCTGACAGTGGAACTTCATCTGCACGAAATCCTTTCCGAGAAAAATTTGCTTTGTAAAAATGGCAGTCATATACAATTCAAAGGGCGGAATACTTACCGAACTACAATCAAAAAGGTTGTTTACAACGGTGGACGACATTATAGACCGGCTTCCTTCCACTACTGTGCGATCCTTGTTTTCTGGTGGAAGCAGAAAGGATTTGGACAAAATGCTGGACACTATAATCAACCAGACCGAGTATGCCATGAATTTTGGACGTTCGCTTGACACGGAAAAGCTGGGGTATGTGGACAATCTGTTTGCTTCAATGGATGAAAATCTAAGGATTCTGTCTTTTAATTATTTCAAGGCGACAGTCCTTTCCAATTTCAATATGGGATGGCGAAACTTGGAATGGGGGAATCTTACACAGTTATTTCCCTGGAGCAGCTATTTGTGTTCGCGAAGTAGTGGAAAGTGCGTTTCTCCTGATACTTTGATAGTTATGGCAGATGGTTTGCTAAAAAAAGTCCAGGATATAAGGGTAGGTGATAAGGTGATGGGACAAGATTTGAAATCTCGCAATGTCTTGGAACTGCACCACGGAGAAACCTATATGTACGAAGTAAGACAGAAAGGTGGAGATAGCTATATAGTAAGCGAAGGACACATCCTTTGTCTTGCTGACGGCACTTATATTCCTGTTGAAATCGCCGAAATGAAACAAAGGAGAGGTGCTAAATATGAAGGTTATAAAGTTTCAAGGGATGGAAAATTCAAGAAAACGGAAATCTTTATAACCTTACTGGATGAAGGTGAGTATTACGGTTTTGCTTGTGACGGAGATCATAAGTTCTTGCTTGCTGACGGTACAGTAACGCACAATAGCTTCGAGTGGTGCTACGCATTCCCTTTATGGAGGTTATACTCCTATACACGTCCTATGCTGTATGGAGGGGATACGACAGACAACAAGAACCGGAAAGAAACTGCTATGATCACAAATACAATGACACTTGCAAAAGTGCATGTGAATAAGATCATAGAGGAAATATCCACCAATGATATATTAAAAGAAAAACTTGATCCGAACGGTAAGGCTAAACTTGGAGAGACGGCAATAGAAGGTGAAAATGGTGCAATTCTTCATGTTCGTGGTAAGGATGGGTTTATTCGTGGTTTGCACGTTGGAGCAGCAATCATAGATGATATGCCGGACGAAAGTTCTCTTTACAGCGATGAGCAAAGAGAAAAGCTAAAGGAAACATTTAGAGGGACTATTACTCCTATTGTTGAGCCTTACGGATATCTGATTGTGTCCGGTACGCCTTACTCCACCGCTCCTAACGAATTGTACAATGTCATTAAGGGAGATAAGCGTTTTTATCTGTTTGAATATCCTATCATATTCCCAGATGGACGACCTCTTGCTCCTGACAGGTATATGTTTGAAGATATAAAAAGGAAAAGGACAGAGCTTGGTTCTATTGTGTTTGCACGAGAATATCTTGTGATTCCTATTTCGGACAACTCAACCATTTTCCCATATGAATATCTTAGAAGGGCAACTACCGGTATGGATAAGGTTTCTTTTGCGGACAGCATAGAGTTCTATCCATTCGAGCTTCAAAGGGTAGTAGTGGGGTGTGACTTTGCTGTTTCCGGTAATATTGGCGCTGACTATACCGTCTATTCCGTATGGGGTGTTGATTTTTCTGGCAATTATTATCTGATAAACTATTTTCGTGCAAAAGGCATGTCCCACAATGAGCAGGTGGACAAGATTGTTCTTTTCAATCGTCTGTATAAGCCTGACAAGATCGTGTGCGAGGCTAACGGATTCCAAGGGATATTGTCGGCACTTGCAAGAGAAAGAGGGCTTACTAATATCGAACAATTTACCACTATGGAAGGGAATAAGAAAGATTTATACACTGGACTTCCGTCTTTGTCTGCCATGTTTGAAAGAGGACAGATAAAAGTTCCTTATAAGGAGGGCGAGACAAGAGAAAAAGTGGAGATGATGTTCAGTGAGTTTGCTTCTATTACCTTCAGAAGCGATAAGGGAAAACTGGAAGCAAGTTCAGGACACGATGATATTTGCCTTTCGTCATTTTTTTGTATAAATACCTTACGAGAAGAAGGTGAAAGCAGTGGTTTTAGTATCAATTTAGTTTAAAATTTTGGTATCGTGAATAAACTGAATCCTGGTTTTATGTCCGAAATATTTAAATTGATGTTTTCGGATGAAGTCATAATGTGTATAGCTTCGGAGCATCTGAAATATGAATTGATCCCTAAAGAATGGTCTGGATACAAATTCATACTAAGAGAAGCTGTCGAACAATATAGAGAAAAAGGGAAACTTCCCGCGCTTGGTGCTATCTGTCAAAAATTTTCTGATAATGACTTTGTATTGGATGCTGCAAAGGAAATAAAGAAAGCCAATCTGATAGACAGAGAAATAGCAATAGACCAACTTCAATCGTTTGTGAAAGAGACGGAGTTCGAACTTCTTTCCAAAAGGGTACATGACCTTTACGAAGAAGGAAAGAAGGAAGAAGCTATCCGTGTGAACGCGGAAGAATCGCAAAGGATTGTGGAGATGTCTTTTCGTTCCAAATCAGGGGGTTTTCAGTCTGTTTTTGGGGGTTTTCAGCAGCGTATGATTGAAAGACGCATGGATGCTGCTACAATAACGGAAAAGCCAGTAAAAATTCCTTTCGGGATTGACAGGCTGGACGATGTATCTTTCGGTGGTATGGAAATAGGTGATACAACGCTTTGGATTGCTCGCAGCGGCACGGGAAAAACGACCGTGTTAAAATGGCACGGCTATTCTGCTGCCCTTAGAGGTGTCCCGGTTCTTCATATTCAATTGGAAGGTGGTGTTAAAGCCTGTATGCAGATATATGATCAGCTTTGGTCAAACCAGTCCTATTCCAATATCAAGTCAGGCAACATTGATCCCAACGATAAGAAAAAGATCGAAAAGGCGATTGAAGAAATTAAAGAAGCCGGTTCAGATATAGAGGTGTATGGTTTTAAGAAGTTCGGACAGGCTTCTATGAGCGATGTAAGGCAGCTATGCTACGACTATTTCAATACACACGGGCGTTTCCCGGGATTGGTCATTTTGGACTCATTGGACTTGGTAAAGACCGGCATTTCCAAAAAGATAGACAGTGATCCCGATCATAAGAAAGAAAAGCTACAGACTTGCGCACAGCTTCTAAAGAACCTTGCCGACGAGATTGAAGCTCCTATTATCACAGCAACACAAACAAGTGATATGCCTTTTGAAGTATGGAACAATCCTGACAAAGTAATAGACCGTTCCTATACAGAAGGGGACAAAACGCTTGTAAAACCTTTTTCCTTTGTGTTCACGCTAAATATGACAATAGAGGAAAAGGCAAATGCAACAGCACGTATCTATGTGGATAAATTGCGTGATTACAAGGAAAGTCAAGAAGTGATAACGATTGCCACCAATTATAACAAGCGCAGGTTCTATCACAGGGGACGGACAATGGAGATGTACAACCAAATATCTGAAAGGAAGGAAGCGAAAAAGACGGCAAGGAAGAAAAAGTCTGATGAGCAAAAAATGGAAAGCGTTTAAAAGAGGATAACCTAAAATTTAGTGACGTGATACGGATTGACGAAGAAGAAGTAAAGGCTGCGTTCGGACTTAGAATATTCGGTTCGCAAGGATGGCTTTCAAATAAAGGAATGCCCTGTCCCTATTGTGGAAAGGAAAAGAAATGGGGTGTCAAGATAGATGTGCACGGGGGAGTTTTCCATTGCTGGAAATGTCAGACAAAAGCATCTTTCAAGGATTTTCTTGAAAAGGTAGGAAGAAAAGACCTTATACGGATGGAATATCAAAACTCTATAAGCACGAAACTTACTCCTTTGAAAGATGAGAAAGAGGAAAACAAGGAAGAAGAACTTCCTGTTCCGAAACTTCCTTTCCGTCTTAAAAGAATAGTATCAGACAGTTATCTTGATGGAAGGGGGTTTAAGAAATACCATTACGATCTTTTTGAACCTTCTGAAACAAATTCCGTTCTTGAAAAGAACTTGCGAAATTATATCATTTTCAAAATGAAGATGGATGGTAAGCTGGTAGGATGGCTCGGAAGGAGCAGGTATTCTAAAGAATGGCATAAAAAGGATTTGGAAAGGGCAAAGGAAACAGGAAGTAAGCCTCACTTAAGATACGAAAACAGCATAGGAACGAACTTCACGAAGATACTGGGAGGCTTTGATGAGCTTTCTTCTTCGGTCAAAGATGTTATCATAGTGGAAGGGTTGTTTGACAAGGTAGGAATAGACAATCTTTTGCAGCTTTGGGATTGCAACAGTTTGAAATGTGTTTTTACGTTTGGAAACAGTATAAGCAGAGAACAGATTTCCTACTTGGAAAGGAAAGGTATTAAGAATGTGATCCTTATGTATGATGATGCAACTGTGGAAGAATCGAAAAGCGCAGGACTTATGTTGGGAAAGAAATTCAACACAAAGATAGCCTATCTTTATAAATCGGGTATTGATCCTGGTGATATGGATATGGATTATTTAGATGATGTGTTGAATAATCTCTATGATCCTATTAATTTTTATGTGTCTAAAATCAAGAAGTTGTGGTAGTAAGGATTAACTTTGTCAAAAATCATATCATCATGGAAAAAAGCAGAGAATTGTCAATAGACGAATATTTGAAGGTGCTTCAATTGGAATACCTTACAAACAAAGTAAGAAGACTTATTTTTGATCGTCCTGAATTTGTCAAGATGGCTTCTGATATAGCAGAGTTCAAAAGGGAAAGGATAGAGCTCCTTTCCAAACGTCATTTTAAATCTTCTATTTTTATGTCAACGGAAGAGTTTATGAATTTCTATGAGAGCGAGTTCTTGAATCCTTTCGGACTTCCCAATTTCCAGTATAGTAATGATGAGAAAAAGCGCGCTTCGCAGTGGTATTGGGATGTTGTTCATTTGCTTGACAAAGGGCAGGTAGTTATCTATAAAGACAGCGAATATCCTATATTAGGCAATAATATGAAAGATCGGATGATTTGCATTCAAGTAAACAAGAAAAGAAAAAATGTAAGTTATTCAGAAATCAAAATACAGAAACTTGTAATGTGTTTTGATGGTAAATTATTATAAATCAATAAATTATTTCGAACTATGAATTTTAAAGAGTATGAAGCTCACGCAGCTTCAACAGCTTGCTACGCAAAAGAGGTAGCTATTCCGTATGTGATAACGGGACTTACCAATGAACTGGCAGAAGTCTATGAGAAAGTAGATTGCGCAGCCGAAGCAAAGGAAATTGTAAAGGAAATGGGAGATGTCCTTTGGTATGTTGCCATGATAAGACAGGAACTTGATTTGCCGGAATTGGAATTTCCCGAAATCATTTTAAAACTGAATGACGAGGATGTTTATCGTTTAAGTCCTTCTTATTTGCTACAACAAGTAGGCATTATCAACGGGCATGTAAAGAAATTCTTCCGGGATGATGATTATAAGGCAGGGTTTACAGAAAAAAGAAAAGAACCATGTCATAAGGCTTTGAAAGAAATCTTACAAGGGTTGCAGAACCTTGCTGTTTACATTGAAGGAGACAAGGGAGACTGCTCCTTAGTGTCGATTGCAAAGGGAAATGTGGAAAAGTTGGCTAAAAGAAAAGCCGAGAACAAAATACATGGGGACGGTGATAACCGGTAACGATTATGGTACGTGCTGTTACTTTTTTAGGAGCTTCTTGCGTTGGAAAGACATCTGTTTTTGATCTTATCGAAAAGGATAGGTCGTTTGCCAGATTCGCCAAAATAGGCAGCATATCAAGACAACTTGTAAGGGAAGGAGGTATTTCTCCTTCCTTTAATTCTGTCTCCAATCAAAGGGCGATATTTGACAAGTATCTTGAAGTGCTGCACGGTGAAAACTATATTTCTGATAGAAGCGTTATTGATGTTCATACATTCACAAGGACACTCCCCTATTCGGTTTCGTTAGATAATGAATTAAGACGGCAGTCAGATTTGATAAGTCTTAATGAATACTATCTTCCCGTTATCTTTTATTTTCCTATCTATTGGAATGTTGAAAATGATGGAGAAAGATTGAGTGACGAAAACAGGAGAAGAAAATGGGACAGTGAGATAAGGAAGTTTTTAATAGACAAGAGATTGCCTTATGAAGTAATACCAAACGACACTCCTTTTAATAGGGTAAGGTTCATAAAGGGTGTACTTTCTACAAGAATGAATTTACGTTAAATTCATTGTTAAAATCGGCAAAACTTCAATTATTGCATACAATAGTTGTATATTTGCCGATAGAAAACGAAAAGAAGATAACATGGAGACTTTATTTAATGAGTTGGAAGAATATCTTTCTTCCAATACAATACAATACACTTCTGACAGGGAAAATTATATTGTGTCATTTGACGGGAAGACATACGAGCTTTTTTCTCCAAATGACGATGGGTATTTCTTTGATGAAGATTTTCGGTGGGATAATGAGGCTACCGAATATGACGGTTATATTTTCCGCTTCGGTGGCGTATGGTACACTATAGAGAAAGGACAAGAACGTGACCCTAAGCTGAATCGTGTAAAATGGAGAGGTCAAAGCGAAGTGGCAGGGCTTTCTTCCAATTTTTTGGGTGTACATGGTTCATTTGAACTTCTGAATGGAACAAGTCTATACTCCGATTGGGTAAAGAAAGCCAAATTCCTGAGGATCGAACGTCTTGGTATAGTGGAAAAAGGAACACTGGCAGGAGCATTGAAATTTCAGAATGCTTGCAAATCTGTAGGAATTATCCCTGTGTTTGGGTTGGAAGTCCCTGTAAAAGATGAAAAAAAAGACATTTCGTTCACTTACAAAATCTATGCTAAAAACGAAAAGGGGTGGCAGCATCTTCTTGTCATCAACAAAATAATCAATTGTGATTCTTCCGGGAAATTCATAACTCCCAAGGATATGTCGGAGCATGTGACAGATGTGTTTATCATATTTGACCCGAAAACAATTGATTATACTGATGTTCCTATTCTTTTAAGAAACAAGCATAACGTGTTTTGGCAAGCTGATACAGTGGAATATGCAAAGTTCAACAGAGATACAGAATATCTTACAAACTTTGAAGCCTTTTACAAGTCGAAAATGAAACCTGTAGCACTTTGCGATGCTTTCTATATTGAACCGGAATACTATATTCTAAGGGAAACTGTAAACAAGATAGGAAAGAAGGTTAATCATAAATCCTACAACCAGTATTTTAAGGACGAAGTGACTTACATGGAAGAACTTCTTTCTTTGTTTGGAGATCAGTCTGTAGGGGAAGCCTTTTATTTAAAGGCACGGGAAAATATGGATATGATTGCGGAAAGCTGCAATTTTGAAATTCCTACTGACAGTAGACATCTTCCTCGTTACGAAATGACAAAAGAGGAAAAAGAAAAGTATGAATCCAACGAAGACATGTTTGATTCCCTTATCTATGAAGGTCTGGAGAATAAACCGGAGCTTTTGGAAGACTATTCGGAAGATGTGTTGGTAGAACGGATTGAAAGGGAATCCGATACGATCAAATTTGGAGATGTAGTGGATTATTTTTTGATCTTACGTGATATCGTCAATTGGTGCAAGGGGAACGATATTCTATTAGGTGGAGGAAGAGGTTCGTCAGCAGGATGTTTAATTTCTTACCTTTTTGGTATTGTAAATACAAATGCCTTAAAGTTTAACTTACTTTTTGAAAGATTTTTGAACAAAGGACGTGCCAAAGTATCTCTTCCCGATGTGGACACGGATGTTCCAGGAGAGAAAAGACCATTGGTAAAACGATACATGGAAAATCGTTTTGGAGAAACACAAGTTTGTTCTGTGGGTACATATACTACCTTGCAGATAAAACAAGCTATAAACGACGTAGGAAAGATTTATGGAGCTTCCATTCCTACTCTTAGAAGAATCTCCAAAATGATAGAAGATGTGAAGACGGAGGAAGATTTTCTAAGACTTGCTCATAGAAAAGAAGAAATAGCGCAATTCATGAATAAATATCCTGAAATGATGAATGTTGTTTTCCTTCTTCTTGGACAACAAAAGGCAGCTTCTATTCATGCTTGTGCTATGATGATTTTTCCAAAGGAAAAGACAATGTACGAGTGGTGTCCTGTAAGAAAGGTGGACAATCTTGTTGTTAGCGAATGGGAAGGCGGAGAAATGGATGAGGCAGGTTTTCTGAAAGAAGATATCTTAGGAATCGAGCAGCTTGATAAATTTACCGATATTCTTACCTTGATAGAAAAGAATACTGGAAAGAAGATCAATCTCTATACAGATATAGAATATGATGATCCAGAAGTGTACCGCTATTTTGCAAACGGCTGGCTTAGTGATATATTCCAATTCTCTGCAAAGGGACTTTCTTCTTACACGCAGAAAATGAAGCCTAAAAATATGGATGATGTGATTGCTGCACTTTCCTTGTTTCGTCCAGGTCCAATGGAAAACGGTTTTCACATGGATTATATTGCATTGAAAAATGGAGAAAAAGAACCTGAATATCCTATTGGTGCAGAAGAAATATTGAAAGATACATACGGGCTTCTTACTACACAGGAACAAATCATGAATATTTGCAATCAACTTGCTGATTTTGACTTAGTTACGTGTGACAAAGTACGCAAGGCATTGGGTAAGAAAAAGTTAGATGTTCTTCTCCCGTTAAAGGCAAAGTTCATAGAAGGGTACGTAAGCAAATTCGGAAGCAAAGGTGTAACCAAAGAGAGCGCAGAACATCTTTGGGATCAGATGGAAGAATTTGCTAAGTATTCGTTCAATCGCTGTATTTCAGGTAGTTGCAAGTTTTTAAGGAACGCTTGCTCTAAAAGTAAAAGACAACCAACCATTGAAGAGATGTATTTGATCCGAAACGATATTGAATTTGCGAAAGCAAATAATTGGTTGCCACTTAGAAGTAAATATATGAGATTGGGGTACGGGGAATGTCTTACTATGTGTGAAGATGGTAGAATTAGAACACGTAAGATTAAAGATATTCGATTTGCTGGCGTAAGGCAAACTTATAAAATTACTTTAGAAGAAGGTCGGTATATTTCTGTTACAGATAATCACAAGTTTCCTACTCAAAGGGGAAAGGTAATGTGCAAAGATTTAGTAGTAGGAGAAGATAGTTTATTTGTCCAACTACCGTATGAGAAAACAGACAGCCAGCGATATAATTTTACAAATCTTAGAGGTAAAGACTGGTCTAAAGATCATAGAGAGTTTTTAAATTCTCAAAAAGGTCACATGGGTTTCGTAAAAACAAACGGAGAATCCTCTAAATTTAAAGATTTTAGGTCTGAAAATGGAGGGTGGGGGATTTGTAAAATATGCAAGAAAGAAAGTCGATTAGAGATACATCATGTTGATGGGAATAGACGCAATAATGAAAATGAAAACCTTATTTCTATCTGCGCTTCTTGTCATAAGAAAATTCATTATCGAGAATTTAATAGGACAAGACGAGGGGAGAAAGGCTATCCTTCTAAACTAATGAGAATTGTTAGTATTGAGCCTGATAAGATAGAAAATGTATATGATGTTGAAGTGGACGATCCAAACCATAATTTTTGTACGGAACAAGGTGTTATTACTTGTAATAGTCACGCTGCTGCTTACGCTATCAACGCTTACAATTCCTTGTGGCTGAAAGTACATTATCCATTGGAGTTTTGGTCGGTTGCCTTATCTCGTGCAAGTAAAGATGATTTTCCTCGTTACATTAATGAGATGAATCAAACGGAAGGGATCGAAATCAAGCCTGTCAATATCAACAAATCTGATGTTGGCATCGTAGGTGACAAAAAGAGCAACAGTGTTTATTGGGCGCTCAATGCCACCCAACAAGTCGGAGAAAAGGCACAGGAACAGATTATCAAAGAGAGAAATGAGAATGGAGATTATTTTTCTTTGGAAGAGTTTGTAGACCGTCATTCCTTTAAGGGTTCTTCCGTTAATAAGTCCACTGTTGAAAACCTTATTTATTCAGGTGCTTTTGACGAGATGGACGAAACAAGAGAGTTTTCCAATATCTTCTCTGCAAGGGAATATATGCTTGGGAAATATCGAGAAAAGAACCGTATCAAGATAGATAGGGAAAAGGACGAATACAGCGTTGCTTTCAGCAAAAACAAGATAGGTAAGGATTGGTGGTGGCTTTTGCAACAGAAAAACAAGTCCGGTTTCGCTTTCTTTGATTACAAGAAATTGGCAGAGGAATACCTTCGGCAGAAAGCAAAGACTGCGGAATATTACGATGTGGACGATTTGCAGAACTATGACGGTTCTACCTATAAAATGGCAATGGTAGGAGGATATGTGTTGGAAGTGGAAGAAAAGGAATCAAAAACAGGAGCATTTGCCAGCCTTCTATTTGAAAACAACTATAAATTCCTTCGTGTGGTGATATTCCCTGTCGACTATATGGACAAAGAAGAGTATATCCAAAGTTGCAAGAAGAACATCTTACTGCTTACAGGAAAGGTTTCTTTTGACAGATTTAAAGAGGAATATGTGATACAAGCAAATGGAAACAGTCAATTTATAAAATTGGGAGTGTGATGGAAAAAGAAGAGAAAGAAAAGATTTTATGGGATTGTATTGAAAATCGTGCCGGTGAAAGGGCAAAAGATTTTTCATTTCCGATAGATATTTTTAATGGCATTTTAGATGCAATGGAGCAGTATGCTAATTTAAAGATGAAAGAAAATGAAATTGGTTAGGAATATTGGTGACAAGGCTATAGTCTTGATTTCAAATGACCTTAAAAATGAACTGGATATGGATGCTGTAACTTCTATAGACCATTCCAACCTGTACGGGGAGATAGCTACAAGTTCAGTCTTGTTGAACAAAGTAGGACTTCTTCGTGCGCAGGCTGAATCCGAATATGAAGCCGCCAAGTTGGAATTTTCTGTACACAAAGCACAGCTTTCTACAGAGATAAGACGGGAATCCATTGTGAATGCCGGAAAGGTCAAAGTGGAAGATATAGGACTTGTGAAACTTACAGAAAGTTCTTTAGAAGATATTCTTACCATCAATCCAGAGCTTAATGCAATGCAAAAGACACTTGTCAAGAAGAAAAAGTATTTGGCGGAAATAGATAGTCTCTATTGGGCGTTGCAGTCGAAAGACCGAAAATTAAACAATTTAGTTCCAAAAGTTACACCGGAAGAGTTTTTGGATAATTTAGTGGAAGGAGAAATAAATACATTCATAATTAAAAAAGAAAAGTAAGGTATCATAGATAGAAAAAAATACAGACTGTTTATATAACATATAAGGATAGGTTGTCAAGAATTTCTTTTGATCTGTTTGAAAAACTTTTCAGGGAGTTTGGTTGTGAGATTATTGTAATAAACAATACAGAAGATAGAGAAACAAATGAATCAGAGATATTTGGAGAAATTATTTCCATGCTTCATTGTTTTGCTATGAAAATGTATTCGAAAAGAAGAAAAAATAAACTTGAAATCGTAAGTAAGGATTTAGAAAATGAGATTAGTCTATAAGTTCAACATAGGGAAGAATGAAGAGATATTGAAGCTGTGCAAGGTTAGTAACAACCTGTATAACCAAGCTTTGTATGTCTTTCGGGAAACATTGAAAAATGAATCCAAATGGCTTTCCTATTTTGAACTTGACAAAATCTTGAAGGATACAAGAAACTTGGATGGAGAAATAAATTACAGATTACTGAAGGCTCAATGTTCTCAACAGGTATTTAAACTACTTGATAAGAATATAAAAAGCTATTACAAATCTGTTCAGGATTATAAGAAATATCCAAATAAGTATAAAGAAAAACCGGGTCTTCCAAGTTATAGGAAAAGAGGTTCCGAGTTTAATATGTATTATACAAATCAAAATTGTAGAATAAGGAATGGTAAAATAATTCTTTCAAAGGAACTTTCGATAAGCATTCCTCAATATGAGAAGTATTCTGATTTGCTTGAAAATTTCAAACAAGTAAGAATATTACCTAATCACATAGGGTATAGAATTGAAGTTATTTATGAGGTGGAAGATATTGAAATCCCTAAAAGTAAGGAAGAGAAAATAGCTTCTATTGATTTAGGTATTGACAATTTGGCGACTATTGTCAGTGAGGATTTTACTATCATTTTTAGTGGTAAATTTGTTAAATCACACAATCAATTATTTAATAAAACACTTGCTAAATTAAATGGCATTAAGGATTTACAAAAGATAAAAGGAATAACGAAACGAATAAAGAAATTATATTATGATAGAGAACAGTACATAGAAGATGTCTTTCATAAGATCAGTAGAAAGATAGTTGATTTGCTTATCGATTCTAAGATAACAAAATTAGTTGTAGGCTATAATAAGGGATGGAAAACTGGAGTAAATATAGGTAAAAAGAATAACCAAAAGTTTGCACAAATCCCTTTTGCGAGATTAGTTAGTTACTTAGAATACAAATGTGAATTAGTTGGTATTGAAATAGTTATTCATGAAGAATCATATACTTCAAAATGTGATTCTCTTGCATTTGAGAAGATAGGAAAACATGATAGCTATTTAGGAAGAAGGAAGAAACGAGGGTTGTTTCAATCTTCGGTAGGAAAGCTCATTAATGCTGATGTAAATGGTGCATTGAACATTATGAGAAAAGTAGTCGGTGATTCCTGTGAATCAATTCGTAGGATAATTGATAGAGGGTTATTGTTTAACCCGGTAAGGATTACGAATGTATTTTGTTAATAAGGTACATTCCGAAACTTATAAAGAAATGTAATAGGTTTTATTGAATTTAATATTTTTCATAACATGAGAATTAAATTAACAGAAAATTATTTTATCGAACAAAGTACGAAAGCACCACATTTATGGGATTTGTACCGTAAAAGAACAGCAAAAGAAACTGGAAAGTAAGTGGCAGAGAAAGTGCCTTATTTTGAAATTCTTTCAAAAGAAGGAGAGGTTGCCACATTCGAAGAATTTGTAAGAGAATTTGAGAGCAAACAAAAGGAAATTATTTCAGAGTTTCTAAAGCAAGCAAAATAAGTATCAACATTTTAAAAACATTAGAGTTATGAAATTTGACAGATCGAAGTTTAAGAAACAATCAGTAGAAGATTTGGATTCAGAAGTAAAACAGGCAGAAAAGACAATGCGAAAGGGTGGTAAATCTTATACCGGATTTGCTACCGTCCAAAAAGGAAAGAATACATTCCGTGTGGCTCCTTCAATGGGTAAAGCCTATGTCGCTTGCAAAATGTCAAAGCTCCGCGTGGAAGTTCCTACTTATGATGAGAACGGTAATGTGACAGGAAAGGAAGTGAAAGACAAGAACATTTTTTGCGCGGACGTACATGGACGCAACCTTCTTAAAGGGAAAGACCCTATCGTCCTTTATTGCGACTATGTGAGAAAGAAAGCATCCGAAGAATATCAAGATGATACGGAAAGACGCAAGTACCTCAATCCTATCATGGGTTACAAGAAAGGCAACAAGTTTGTATGGGGTATCAATCCTACGCTGGCTTATGTTTGCTATGTGTATCAAGGGAACAAAGATTTTGCCCGTTTGCAGCTTTATGGAACATGGATGAACCGTATAAAGGAAATTTCTGTAGAACAATCTGATGATGATACGGTTTCATTCGACATTTTCTCACAGATGGAAGGTGCTTATCCCCTTGTAATCACGATGGGGGAAGATGATAAAGGCAAAAAGACTTATTCTTTATCTGCCGGCATACCGAAGAAAGGTCAGTCATGGGATGAGTTTTTTGAAGAAACTGCTATCCCGGACGAAGACATGGAATATTTCTTGAATGAAGTTCCTTCACTTGAAGAAATTTACAAAGATTCTTACAGAGCAAAGGATTTTGAAATGGCTTTGGATGGATTGAAACGCTTCGATGAAGAAAATAATTATGATATCTTTTCCGATGATGAGTTCTTGAATGAAATTGAAGAAATGGCAGCAATGCTTCCAGAAGATGAGAGCAAGGAAACTACATCTGATGAAAACGAAGATAACGAAGAAGCTGACAAAAAGAAAACTGTAGCAAAGAAACCGGCAAAGGAAGAAGACGAGCAAGAAAAACCTGCGCCTAAGAAACAGGTTGCAAAAGCTCCTGCTGCCGAAAAAGCTGCAAAAGTCGCTTCTCAACCTCCGCTTTCCAAAATGAAAGCCTTTTTGTCGCAATATATTGATGAAGAATATCCTGGCATGGAGATTCCATCCGATCTTACAATTACAGAACTTCGTGAATGGTACGATCTGGCACAAAAGGGAGAAGCGTTGCCTTTCCCGGAAGGTGAAGAAGATGATGCAGAACAGGAATATGAAACTGAATCTGACGATGATCGGGCAAAAGACGAACCGGAAAAGGAAGATAGGGAAGATGAACATCCCGCAGGGGAGGAAGAGGAATCTCCTATTGATGAAGAACAGACGGACAATGACGAAAAGTTATTGGAAGCAAAAAAACGCTTACAAGCTCTAAAAGCCCGAATGAAGAAGAAATAATTTTTCTTTTCGTTTTTCTAATATATCAATCCGAAAGGGAATGGAGAACTTTGTGTTCTCCCCCTTTCCTAACAATTTCGATCATGAACAGCAAATATTTAGCTATAATTTCAACGGACCATCATCTTACTGCCGATAATGCTACTATTATAAAAGATATTCTTTTGGAAGAACTTGACTTGGCAGAAAAGAAAAAGATACAAACCCATATATGGTTGGGTGATGTTTTTGATAATAGGGTGTCACAAAGAGAAGTATGTCTTTCCACATTGAATGATGTCCTGGAAGAATACGACAAACGCGGACACCATGTGATCTGTATTCCCGGCAACCATGACAAAACATCCTACACAAGCAAGAAATCGTTTCTTACTCCTTTTAAATATCATCCGTCTTTTACTTTGGTAGAAGAATTGGACGGAATGCAAGTAGAAGGTGTGTATTGTTTTTTTCTTCCGTTTTTTACAGATGATATTCTTTTGGATGAACTGGAAGAAATAGGGGATAAAAGAAAGAAGAATATCCTCTTTGGACATTTTGCGGTCACAGGAAGCAAGAACATGGACGGATCGGAAGTGTCCAACCTTTTAAAACCTTCCATGTTCCAGATGTTCAAAAAAGTGTACTTGGGACACTATCACAACTACCAACGGGTAGGAGAGAATATCTATCATTTAGGAAGTGTCCAACAAAACAACTTCGGGGAAGATGAAAAGAAGGGTTTCTGGCTTTTGGATTCGGATTTGAATGTAGACCTTGTTTCTTCTACAAAAGGACAAGTATTTAAGAAACTGGAAATTGATTTGGGGGAAACTCCCCACAAACAGGCGGTGTCACTTATCAAGAAATTCAAAAAGGAGAACCCTACTGCCCGTGTAAGGGTGGAAGTCTGGGGAGAACAATCTTCACTCGATGCCTTTGATAAGGATGCCTTTACAAAAGAAGGCATAGATATTAAGAAAAAGTTCAAGGAAGTGGAAGAAAAACATTCTATGTTGACAGAAGTAAAAACACTTGACAAAAAGGACATAGAAGAAAGATTTTCCGCTTTTTGTAAGGAAAACGAATATGACGAAAAAGAAGGAAAAGAAATTTTAGACAAGTTGATGTATGGCGAAGAAAAAGGAAACTAAGAAAGCGGAAGAAGCAGTAACTGGGGAAGTGCAGCAACCTAAAGAAGAAAAGAAACCGAACCGTCTTGGTGATCTTATAAGCCGGATTGAAAGTAGGTTTGGAAAGGAAGCCATAGCGGGAAAGAAGCAAGATATAGAGTTCGTACATTCTGGTTCTTTTCTGTTAGACGAGATACTTGGTGGAGGATGGGCGAAAGGACGCATAGTGGAGGCTTACGGAGGCTTTTCTTCCGGTAAGACAAGCATAGCTTTCCATCTTGCTACCGAAATCCAAAAACAAGGAATGGCGGTAGGGTATCTTGATACAGAAAATGCAGTTGATCCGAAATACATGGGAGCTATCGGTGTAGACCTTTCTCCTGACAAATTCATTCTTTCTCAACCTTCCACAGCAGAGGAAACACTGGAAATAGCAAAGGAAATGTGCAATGAACCTTCTATCGGATTGGTGGTGATTGATTCCATTGCAGGACTTGTCCCGACCGCTCTTTTGAACGGGGAAGCCGGAGATGCTCACATAGGACTTACAGCAAGGCTTTTAAGCTCACAGGTAAATATCTTGAAAAACATCTGCAAGCAAACAGGGTGCATTCTATTCTGCATCAATCAGATTAGATCAAACATAGGCGGATATGGCAATGCCACTACTACTCCAGGAGGATTTGCAATACCTTTTTATGCAAGTCAGAGAGTTGAGCTTGCCCGTGTAGGTTCTGATAAGGAAGGTGAAGTGTCCGTTGCAAACAAAGTGAAGATCACATGCAGGAAAAACAAAGTTGCTCCACCTATGAAAACTTGTAATATTGTTATCCGTTTTGGTGTAGGTATTGACAAGGTGATGGAAATGCTTAACATGGGATTGGACTTGGGTGTGCTCACAAAGAAAGGAACGTACATCTATTATGGGGAAGAAAAGATAGGATTCGGATTCCCTGCTGCAAGAAAAAAGCTGATCAAAGAAATGGAACTTTTTGACAAGATCAAAAAAGATGTTCTTTCAGAGTTCAGAAAGAAAGAAGTAACATTTGAAAACAAGGGGGTGGAAGATGAAACCGGTCAAGATTGAAGCAACAAATTTTGTGTCATTCGAGCATTTTGAATACACATTCCAAGATGGGGTAACTGCACTTGTGGGATTGAATAAAACAGACGACAATCAAGGTAGTAACGGTAGTGGTAAAGCGTTGACGATGGATTCCGATATTCTTACCCCTAATGGGTTTGTAAAAATGAGGAATATCAAAGTAGGAGACATTATCCTTCATCCTTCCGGTGCTTATCAAGTAGTAAGGGCAATTCCGTTCCATGATACAGATATTGCATACAAGATTACTTTTTCTGACGGTACGGAAGTAAAATGCAATAAAGAGCATTTATGGAAAGTGAGAACAAACCAAAGCGAAGAATGGTCTGTAATTTCGCTTGGCAAGATCATGGAAAGAAGCAAAGATGAAGAAGTGTTTTTTGAAGTTCCCGGTTGCTTTGGCAGACCGTCTAAAAAAATGGTTTCTTTTACCTGTATGGGTGCGGAAGAGCAACAATGTATTACCGTTTCGGGAGAGGACGGAATGTTTATCACGAACAACTACACGCCTACTCACAATTCTTCTATGCAACAGGCAGTTTATTTTGCCATAACAGGTAACAACTACCGGAGCAGTATTGACAAGAAACTGATTCGAAACGGTGAGAAGGAAGCAAAAGTATTACTTGATATAGAATGTCCCATAAGGAAAGAAACTCTCCATATTGAGCGCATTTTGCCCTTAAAAGGAAGTAGCCGCCTTAATGTGTCGTTGAATGGAGAACAGGTCAGTCTTGCTACTGTAAAAGACGGCAACAACTATATCCTTTCATGGATGGGTATTTCACCGGAAGATTTGAAAAGCTATTTTCTTATCTGTAAAGAATATTACAAGTCGTTCTTTAAAAGTTCCAATACGGACAAATTGGCTCTCATAAGTCGTTTTATCAATTATGACTTCTTGGATGGCAGTAAGGATATTATACAAAAGGAACTGGACGAAATTTCATCTAAGAAATCAGTTATCCAAAGCAAAAGAGATCGTGCGGAAGGGAGTGTAGAAGCATTGCGGCAAATGATAGAGGATGCCGTTAATTTCGACTTCGAAGCGGATCGAAAGGAAAGGATCGAAAGGGTGGAAAGTAAAATCAAGTCTTTAAAAGAAGATATTGATTCTGCTAAATACAATATTGACTACAACAAGAAAAATATTGACAAAGGAAAGAAAACACTTGAAGTCTTGGAAGAAGAACTTCGAGAAGCCGAAGAAAAGAAAAAGAAACTTCCTTCTACTAAGGAAATAGAAGATGTGATTGAATCCGTCAAAAAAGAACTTGGAAAAGCCAAAGAAGATCAGAATGAGATTTTGGAAACAAAAGAAGAGCTTTTGAAAATCCATGACGAACTGAAAGTGTCTCTTCGGAAAGTTCTTGTAAACCTTTCTGGGACGATTACATGCCCGAAATGCAAGCACAAATTCCTCACATTACAGGATACCACACTTGAAAAGGAAGAAAAGAAAAAGGAGAAAATAGGGAAACAGGAAAAGGAAGTTGTCGGAGAGATAACATCTTTGGATGAATCCCTAAAGGAATACGAAGACCTTATTTCTTCTTTCATTCAAGTGAAAAACGAACAGGAGGATGAACTTGACAAAATCCGGGAAGCAGGAAAAGAAATTTCATCTGCTGTCTATAAGATCACAAGCGAAATAGAATCTCAAAAGTCCAATATTTCCATTCTTGAAAAGAGAAATGAAGGACTTTTGGAGAGCATAGCTTCCTATAAAGAGGATGTGAAACGTTTGGAAAAGCAGATAAAAGAAATCGAGAAGGAAGCGCCTTCTTCTATTGACACATCCTCACAGGAAAAGCAGATAGAGGAAATGACGGCCACCATTACAGGATATGACAAGGAAATGTCGGAATTGGAAAACGAAATGTTCCGTAAGAAGGAATGGATAGGAAGGTTCAAATCATTCAAGATGTATCTTGCCCTTGAACAGTTAAAGAATATTCAGCTTCGGGCAAACAATATCCTGAAAGCAGAAAACAGCGATCTTAGGATTGTTATAGAAGGATTCAAGACAAAGGCAGACGGAGATATAAAAGAAGAGATAACGCCTTATGTTGTTAGGGACGAGGCGGAAAACTTCTGGTATTACAGTGGCGGAGAGCGTGCAAGGGTGGAAATTGCTCTGATTATAGCCATACAAGGAATGATAAACGAGACGAACAAATGGGGAGGATTGCAATTCCTATCCATTGATGAAATCACAGAAGGACTATCGAAAGAAAGCCTATATGACGTGATAGAAGCATTGGAGTTCATTCAGTTTCCTATACTTGTTACAACTCATATTTCGAATGAAAACGCTTCATGTAAAACACTCAAAATAATTAAGGAGAACGGCATAAGCCGTGTAGAGAAATGAGCAAAGAAACAGAATTGAAATTTTACATAGGGATAGATAATGGTGTGACCGGTTCTATAGGCATAGTAGGGAAAGAACTGACCTATTATGAGTTCATGGAAACGCCTGTCACATTCGGGCAGGATTACACAAAAGCAAAGAAGAATGTGTCAAGGGTGAACGTAACGGCACTTGCCGAAATAATTTCTGCGTTGAAAGAATACGGACTATGCGTGGCCGTCTTGGAACGTCCTATGAAAAATCCGGCAAGATTTGATGCCACATGTTCCGCTATGCGGGCTTTGGAAGCAGAACTTACCGTATTGGAGCTTTATGATGTTCCTTATATGTTTATAGATTCCAAAGAGTGGCAAAAAGAAATGCTACCTAAAGGGATTGCAGGAACTAAAGAATTGAAAAAGGCGTCTCTTGATATAGGGAAAAGGTTGTTCCCGGAAATCAAGGACAAACACCCTGATAGAGACGGAATTTTGATAGCGGAATACGCAAGAAGGAAATGCCTTCTCTAAACAATTGGCAGAAGGAAAGCGAGAAAATGTAAGAATATATTTTGACATGTAAGAATAAACTATTACATTTGCCACATCAAAAAGTAACAAACAAAAACTATAAGACAATGGCTAATCAGAAGTATTTTAACATTTTTGTACTTTCTTTCCTTGATAGGATTGAAGGGATTGAACACGATTTGAGCTACTTGAAAAAGAGTGCAAAAGACATTAATAGCATTGAATCAGTGGAAGAAGCACTTCATATTTTGAAAGATAAAATAAAACAATTGCAACATGATAATAATTTTTTGCGAGAACGATAATTGCTCCCGAAAAGGAGTAAGGTCACCAATTGCGAATCCTAAGTATGTGTTTCGTGACGGGAAACTTATTCCTATGAACATTCCAGTTTGTCCTGAATGCGGAAAACAAATGTTTTATGAGGAAGAAAAGAGCACAGAAATGCCTAATCTTTCAATAGGCGAGTTTAAAATGATGCCTGATTCTGACAAGAAAAAGGTGTTGAAGGAAAGGTCTAAGGCACTTTCTAAAAAGGACAACAGCGAAGACAAGATACGTCACTACAAGGAAAAAGCAATCAGAAACATGTTGAACGTAAAGATATAAGGAAAGATGGAAAATCTATTGTATAAAAACGTAAAGTATATCCATAGGGTAACAAAAAGGAATACTCTTGTGATAATCAATACAAAGGGAGAAATAGAAAGATGTTTATCTCTTACAAATTTTAAAGGGAAATCAAGAGACTTTTTTATGAATGAAGCAGAAGGATACGATGTTACCAGTACAGTAAACAAAACAAATCTTTCCTCCTATTCGGAGGCTACCGTAGAAAAGTTTGTAGAAGAAAGCGATCATATATCTATAGCCTTCGGGCATGACAATTTTATTCTATTTAGAAATGTATTGAAACCTCATGAACGCAGCATCTGATTGTATTCTTGACAAAGTAGTGGGAAAGATGCTTGTTCTTCCTACCGGCGAAGAAGTTGAAGTGAGGTCTGTTAATGTTGGACGGGATTACCGAAGTATAGAGATAGGTATTCTGAAAAACGGGAAACAGAAGACTATTAGAATGGGGATTACAGGATTTTTAAAAACAGCAATTTTAAAAGAGAAAGAGAAATGAAAAAGAACGTGTTATTGGTTGCTTGTCTTTCTGTCTGTCTTTCTATAGGGTTGGGAGGCTGCAAAACCCGTGTTTCCTCAAAAACGGATTATACCTTTACCCTAAAGGATTCTTTAGTTTGGGAAAGGGAGATGGCGGATAGCCTTGTAAAAGTTCCCTACTCTATCGTCAATATGGTAGTCAACCCTTCGAAAATGGAAGATGGGGAGAAGAAAGAAACAAGCAAAGGGCAAGCCAACCTTTCCATAGAAAAGAAAGGAGACACCATTTTCATAGAAGCATCTTGCGATAGCCTTGAACTGGTAGTAAAAAGCCTTAGAGAAAGGTTGTCAAAAGTATCGCATGAAAACGGAACATTGAAAGAACAAGTGAAAGCTGTTCCTAATAAGACGCTTTATCTTTTGGGAGGGATCGCGATAGGAGCTTTCACTATTCTTATAGCACTATTTATATTACTCAAAACAACTAAAAATATTTAAGAATATGGCGAAATTAACAAAAGTAGACAAAGATATAATAATAATAATAAAACATTTTGCTGGGAAGGCAGATACTTTATTGCAAAACCAATTAATCAAAATCGGAGAAGCCTTACAGAAAGCAATAGATATGATGCTGCCCGACTTAATGAAAGATTTTCTCAATTGTTATCCTACAACAATAGCTCGTTTATGTGTTAGACAAATTGCTGCGGTTACATTTCTGGCTCCAGAAGAAGATTCTTTTATTTTTAGGTATCAATCTATTCCGCTAAAAGGAACGGGAATCCCATTCTTGTTTGAAAAGGATTATATCAAAATACTTAGAGTTAGATTCGAGCAAGAAATAGTGGTTTGGCGAGAAGAAGTGATCCGTCTTATAAAATTGGTAAGAGAAACTAAAAACCGTACAGCATGTGCATTGGAAAACATCAATACAGAAAAACAGCTAAAAGATAACTTTCCAGAAGCATATAAAATATTAATGCGAGAAAGGGACAACGTTACAACGGAGAATAAATGTGATACAATAGAGAATACAAGAGCTTTCTTATCAAACATCAAATAAAAAGGAAATATGCTTATACACCAGAAAGAACTGGAAGAAAAAATTGTAGAAGCCAATCGGCTTTACAGAGAAGGGAATCCTATCATGTCTGACAAGGAGTATGACAGTATGAAGGAAGGATTGGAAAAGTATTTCCCGGACAGCGATATTCTAAAAAAGTCTATCGTTGAAGAAAGTGTAAAAGGGGATCGTATGGAGAAACTTCCTTATCCTATGTTTTCTTTGGAAAAGGTCAAGACGGTGGACGAGATTGTAAGATGGACAAAGGACGTATGGGGATTGTCGTCCAATGACCGTATTGTGATTACCCCTAAATATGATGGTATTTCTTTGCTGGTGGATGAAACAACAAATGATTGCTGGACAAGGGGAGATGGCACGGAAGGACAGAATAGTAGGGATCATTACCGTTATGTAAATCATGGAAATCCTATGAACAAAAAGGGGTGTTTTACTTTTGGAGAAGCAATTATCCCTATCGGCATGTTCTTGAAAAACGTAAAACCTCTTGGATATAAGAGTGCAAGGAATGCCGTTGCCGGCGCATTCAATGCAGATGATTTCAACGCACAGGTTCTTGGCAATACTGCCTATATAAGATATGGCATTATGGATTCCGACAGGGATAAGTCTATGCAGCTTGCAGAGCTTTACAATGACTACGATCCTTATGCTACGCAGTATTGGGTGACTTCTGCCGGCGTGTTCGATGATGAGAAAACAGCCCTCACCTATCTAAACGATTTGTTTGAATCAATCAAGAATTTTAAATGTGACGGTCTTGTAATCGAAGTTGATAACAAAACAAAACGAGAAGAATTGGGACGGTTGCCTAATGGGAATCCGCGTTACGCTATTGCTTATAAGAATCCTGATTGGCAAGAACGATACACGACAAAAGTTCAAAAAATCGAATGGAGCGTTTCAAAAGACGGCAAAGCAAAACCTGTAATTGTATTCAGTCCGGTGGAATTTGACGGAGCGACTGTTTCACGATGCACCGGATATAACGCTAAATATATTACGGACAATCATATTTCACCAAATGCTTATATTGTCGTATCAAGAAGCGGAGATGTTATCCCTAAACATTTGGAAACGGTCAGTTACAGTGTGGAACTTTTTCGTGAAATGTGCGATGGTATGATGATTTGTCCTTCTTGCGGAGAACCATTGAGATGGGATGCAAATCTAACCGACCTTGTTTGTGTGAACCCGAATTGTGATGAAAAGGCGGTCAAGCAACTTGTCTATTTCTTTGCTACACTGGGTACGGAAGAAATGCAGGAAGCAACCGTAAGAAAGCTCTATAAAGGCGGACTTTTGTCTGTTGAAAATATCGTGAATGCAACAGAAAAGGAACTCGAAAAAATCGAAGGAATAGGAAAGAGCCTTTCTAAAAAGTTACGAAAGCAATTTGATTCCTATGTAGACGATGGAGTTCCTTTTGCAAGAATTTTGACTGCCTATAATGTGTTTGGTGGCGTAATAGGAGAAAAGACCTGTCAAATGATTTTCAACAGTCTATCCAAAGATCAGATAGACTATATGTTCGAAAACGGAGAAGTCCCTTTAAAAGACTTGCTTTCTATTGATGGTATCGCCGAAACTACAGCAAAGGCTTTTAACGATGGATTAAAGTTGTTCTTTTATCTTTGTAGTGGTACGCCTGTTTCTATTTCTTTTATCCAAGAAGAAACGGTAGAAAACGACAATCCCGAATCAGTTTGTTTTACGGGATTCAGAAACAAACAGTGGGAAGAACGTCTTGTAAAAGAAGGGCACAAAGTTGTTTCCGGCGTATCTAAAAATACCACAATCCTTGTAACAAAAGACAAAGAAAGTTCTTCATCCAAAGTGAAGAAAGCAAAGGATTTGAACATCCCTATTTTGACACCGGAAGAATTTGAAATCAAAATAGGATGGAAAGAGATATAGAAGATTGGATTAACGACTTTGAAAGTGACGAAGATTTTGATCCTAACGACGATGATCAGTTTGAGTAAACATATTAAAAACAATAAGTTATGGAAGAAAAAGAAATTGTAAGAAAATCAGTGCTTATCCCTAACAAATGGTTAAAAGAACTTCTTGATTTTTTAGGGATAGAAGAAGATCGGTATCTTGCTTGGATGCTGTTTCCTCATGTAAAGAACAAGAAATTAGGATTCATCTTTAGTGAAGATCGAATAAAAGAAATAATAAGAAATATCTATCATCCTACCGAAGAAGAATTAAAGCAAGAGGATAAATGGGAAAAGGAATTGATAGAAGAAGCAGGCTATTCAAAAATGGATTTTTGGAAAGAGGCGATGATGATGTATCCGTTACATCAGTTTGCATATTGGAAGAACGCTCTCGACCCTTTGAAACTTGGTAAAATGATGGCTAATTTGCATAAAATTTCGAAAGAACTGAACAAACCGTTGGATTCTCCAGAAGTTTTAACAGAATACCAAAAACATTTTGAAGGTATTGAGGATAATGTGACAATTGCATTCTATCAACCTATTTATTTCCCAGTAGATTCAATATACGGCTCTACTGATCCTATTATCTTACCTGATAATTTTGAAGTGACAAAAGAAGAGAAGAAGGAAGAAGAAAAGGATGAATAAGATTTACAAGGAGATAGCCTTCAACTTCACAAAAGCATTGAATAAATTGGAGCTAAGGACAAGTGCCAGAAGTTTCATCTCCATGCGTAAAGCGGAGAAGGTTATCTCCCTACTTTTTGAGATTATATTCGACAAACTGGAAAGAGACGGAAAAGTAAACATAAGAGGATTTTGCATTATCAAGAAAATCAAATGCAGAGACGGAAAGCATTATTTTGAATTTATAGACAAAAGAAAGAAATGAACACGAATTTTGAAACCAAATTTGGATGTGGTAAAGCTGCAACAGTAGAATGGTACACACCACCTTATATTATTGAAGCATTGGGAAATGATTTTGATCTTGACCCTGCTGCTCCCAAAAAAAGAATGGTACACTGCAAGAAAGTGTTTTACCAAAGAAGATGATGGATTAGTTCAAGATTGGAAAGGGTTTGTATTTTTAAATCCACCCTATTCCAATCCTGCGATGAGACTTTTTATAAAAAAGTTATCTGAACATGGGGAAGGAATAGCTTTGATCTACTCAAAGGTAGGGAACGCAATGTTTCACAATTATGTATTTGACAAGGCAACATCTATTTATTTTCTTAGGAAAAGAATAAAATTTATTGATATAGATGGTAAGGAAGGCAAAAGTCCTAATGCAAATAACTGCCTTATTGCTTATGGAGAGAAAGGAGATGAAATTCTAAAGAATCTAAAGCTACCAGGTAAATATATAAAGCTCAACTGATTATGTATTATTACAGAGAAAAGGACTATTGGTATTTTGGTGCTTTGGAAAAATCAGTTTACAAGAACCTTAAACTGATTTCCTCCTTTAAACGCAACGTTACCAATAAGGAAATATACATAAAATCCGATCCAGCAAAAGATTTCCTTTTAAAAGAGTTTGTTTCCGACAATGAAATAGAAGAAGACAATCCTCTATCAATAGTTCGTCCCGGCTGCAAAGCCGAAATAAAGCCTTACAAGGAACTTTTATCCCGAAAGGATATAGAACTATTGATAGACAATCTTCCTCTTTTAAAAAAGCCGAGAAGCTATCAAATGGACTATCTATATTACGCAGTCAATCACGGAAATCATATAAATGGCTCTTCAGTGGGGACAGGCAAAAGTCTATGTTCTGTTCTCTATGCTGAAATGCTTGATCTTTTTCCTTGTATGGTAGTCTGTCCGGCTTCTGTAAAATCCGGTTGGTTGAGAGAGTGGAAAGAAACGAACCCAGATAGACGGGTATCTGTCATTTCCACGTCTTCTCCGCCGGAAGATTTTGAAGCGGACGTGATAGTGATAAACTATGACATACTTGGGAAAAGGGTCACAAAAGAAAACGGTAAAACATCTCTTGAAATAAGATTAGATGGAATGAAAAAGAAATCATTCTCCCTTGTGATAGCAGACGAAATCCATTTTCTCAAAAACAGAAAGTCCATCAGAAGCAAGTCTTTCAAGAAACTGGCGCATAAAGTTCCTTCCGTGATAGGGCTTACAGGAACACTTATCATGAACCGTCCGGCAGAGCTTCTAAATATCCTGATGTTAATAGAAAGGATAAAGGAAATTGCACCGGACGACCAGTATCATCATTATTTTTTTGAAAGGTACTGCAATATGAAGGAAACGAACTTTGGTATGGACATATCAGGAGCTTCCAATATCAAGGAACTGAATCGTCTCTTGAAAGAATGCTGTTATTTCCAGGTAAGTAAAAGGGATGCGCTGAAAGAACTTCCTCCTATTTCGGAAAATGTTGTGGAATGCGAGATCACAAATAAAAGAGCCTATAAAAAGGCAAAGGGCGATCTTTTGCAGTTCATTGAAGATAAGTTTAAGGACGAAGAAAAGGTTGAAAAAGCTGCAAGGGCAGAGTTCCTTGTAAAACTTTCGACATTAAAGCAATTATCCTTAGAAGGTAAAGAAAAGTTTATAAAAAAATGGGTGGAAGAGTGGATGGAAGCAAACGAAGAAGAGAAACTTTTGGTATTCGCTTCGCAATCCACAATCCTTACAAAGATAGCCGAAGAGTTTAAGGAAGGGCTTCTTATTACAGGGGGCACTACCACAAAGAAAAGAGATGAAATTTTGCAAAAGTTTTTCTCACAAAAGGAAAGTAGGGTGCTTTTTGCGAATATAGGCTGTCTTGGTACTGGTGTGGACGGGCTTCAAAAGGTTTGTTCCAATATGGCTATCTTAGAACTTCCACCGCGTCCGAGCGACCTTGTGCAAGTTATAGGAAGATTGGAAAGAAGCGGACAGAAAAATCCGGTCACAATTCAATACCTGCTATCGCCAGAAACGATTGACCAGGACTTGTGGGAGATGTTGAAAGGAAAGAAAGATGTTACAGACATGTTAAACAAAGGATTCCAAGACGATACCAGTCTTATGATCCTTCAAAAGTATAAGGATGAGCGATAAACGAAAGGGAACACGGATCATTGAGGTTTGGACGGATGGAAGTTGCAATGCTAACCATCCCAAAAAACTGGGAGGTTCTGCCGTTTACATCAAATGGAAAGACAAGGAATATCATATAACCAAAGGACGTTCCTATACTACGACAGGAAGAAGAGAAACGGAAGCAATTCTTCTTGCACTTCGAGCGATAAAAAAGAATTTGAATGTAAAGGCAACCTTCTATATTGACAGCCAGTATGTTGCCAATCAGTTTCGTCACAAGTTCCTTGATTGGGCAAGGGAGAACCTTCATGTAGAAAACCAGGATTTGTGGGATGCTATATTTTCGGAAATGTTGCTGCACAGAAAACTTCGCGTTTCCGTAAAATGGATAAGAAGCCACCAGAAAGACTACAATGATCCTATTGTATGCGGTAATTTCATTGCCGATTATATGGCTAATTACAAAAATTTCAAAGAGTATGAAAAAGAAAATCATTTACAATAACTTGATCCCCTTTAAGGGGTTTGTATCAATCACTCTATTTCCTTTCATCTTTGCAAGGAAGGAATATGAACCTTTGGGGATGAGAACAATCATACATGAGAATATCCATCTAAGGCAGCAGAAAGAGATGTTTATAGTATTCTTCTATTTATGGTATGTGATAGAATGGATTGTAAGATTAATTCAATACAAAGATTCCCATGAGGCTTACAGAAACATTTCTTTTGAACGAGAAGCATACAACAATGAATATGATGATGAATATTTGGGCATAAGAAAGCCTTATGAATGGGTTCATTATTTGAGAGATTAGCAGAAGTAAACGAAAAGAAGATGTTATGAAATGGAGTAAATATCAGTTGGCTATTTTTGATGCTTACGAAAATACCAACAAAAACATAATAGTTGAGGCATCTGCCGGATCAGGTAAAACCCAAACACTCAAGGAGTTGTGCAATCGGACACCGGAAAACAAGTCATGTCTTTTTATGGCATTCAACAAGAGTATAGCGGAAGAACTAAAAACAAAACTTCCTTATTATGTTGATTGCTATACTTTCCATGCACTTGGACTTCGTACAATGATGAAAAATTTCCGTTTTAAAGCAAAAGTGAATGACAACAAATGCTTCAACCTTTGTACGAAGCTGTTCCAATATAAAAAGATGGAATTTAAAGAAAGGATGAAGTATTTCTTTGCGCTCCAGACATTATGGGAACAAGTGAGACTGTCTCTTTGCAAGATAAATGAAGAAAACATTGTTCCCATTACAATAGAATTTGATTTGGATTACGAAGAAGAAATGATTCCCGACCTTCTTGAAATTGAAAAGGCATGGAGAAGTGATTGTACAAGGATAAACAACAATCTTGCTTTTGAAATAGATTTTGTGGATATGCTTTGGATTCCTTACACATTCTTAGAACCGGAAAGTTTTCCGAAATACAATGTTGTAATGGCCGATGAATGTCAGGATTTTTTCACACTTCAAAAGAATATTTTGCAAAATTTAATAAAACCAAGAGGAAGGTTTGTTGGCGTTGGGGATTCTAAACAACTGATTTACAACTTCTTAGGAAGCGACTTGAATGTATTCAATTCTCTAAAAAATAACCCTAACACGACTACACTTCCTCTTTCTGTCACATACAGATGCAGCAAAAGGATAGTCGAAGAAGCTAATAAGGTATTCCCTGGGACGGAATGTGCGGAAGGAGCAAAAGAAGGTGTTGTCAGAAAAGGTGAGCTAAGCGAAGCCGCCAACGGAGATTTTGTTTTGTGCCGAAATAACCTTCCCTTAGTGGCAGCTTTCCTGCAACTCCTTAGAGAAGGAAAGAAATCATCTATAATGGGACGTGATTTTGGGGAAAACATTTGCCGTCTGATGGAAAATCAAACCAGTCTTGACGATATGTACCTTCTGTTGGACGATAAAAAACGAAAACTTATAGAAAGAGGCATTAATCCTGCCTTTGTGAAAAACCATCCGTCTTATGCTTCTTTGGAAGAAAAAGTGAAGATTGTGGAATTGCTATACGAAACGCATCAAGGAAATTTCTCTTCCTTAAAGGAAAAGGTTAGGAACATTTTCTCTGGCGACAAGAAAGGGATTATCCTATCCACTATCCATAAGAGCAAAGGATTGGAAGCTGATCGTGTTTTCTTTTTGAACCCGGAACTGCTTCCATCCAAATATGCAAAGACACCTAAAGCATTGTACGCGGAAGAGTGTCTTAAATTTGTGGCAATCACAAGAGCAAAAGAAGAATTGGTTTATTGTCATGTTAATGCAGATATTGACCTCCATAAGTAACAAAAACATGCAAGGTGAAATGACGTTGAAATATTACTTTTAACAAGTGTTTACACATTTCACCTTGCTATGTAATAATATATTCTTACATTTGCAGCATTAAAAGCAACAATTAAATTTTTAGATTATGGGAATATGTGGATGGATTTGCACAGTGATTATATTTATTGCATTGTGCGTTACAGTTCAATCAATGTTTGAAGACTACCTTTCTTACAAGAGTGAAAAATTTGATAACGACGAAGAAGATGAAGAAAAAGAAGACTAAACTGTACATCATTGTACCTCGTGAGAATGGGAAAGTAACCCTTTTTTCGGCTGACAAAATAGAAGAACTTGTTCCTTTCCTTCCTTCGATGGAAGCGATAAAGACAAACATAAAACTTCAAGTGGCGAAATGGGAAAGAGATCATTCCTACAAGCCGCAACCGCTTACACTTAGTGTTCCTTTAGATGTTTTTCTGAAAGTGAAAGCTATTACAGGTGGGAAATGGAATGAAATACCTGTCAATCAAGGATGCAACGGTGTTCCTTCGGTACTTTTAATTCCAAACAAAAGGGAAACAAAAGAAGATGAACATAGTTGATGGGGTTGTAGGGAATACTTTCATTGCTATAGACAGCGAAAAGCAAGCAATGAGATGTGATCAGATTCAAGAAGAAGGAAAGCTCGCGCTAACTGTTTCTTTAAAGAACGGACACAGGTTTGGAAGAAGTCTTTCGGAAGCTGTAAAATACGATTACTCCCACATAGCGGAATGTGTTTTAAACACAGGGGACAGCTTTAGAGCCACAAGCGGACTTCTTTTAATGGATATGTGGGGAGACTGGATCACAGTTCTAAGATCGGAAGGGATACCGCTTTTTTCTTATGATTTTCTCGAAGACAGCAAGCAAGCTAAAGACTTTCTTTTTATAGAAAAAGTAAACTTCCTTCCGCTACCGGAAATTATTTTTAATCTTAAAACAGATGACCCCTCCCAAAACTTCGTTATTCTTCCTAAAGGAAGCAAAGAGTGTGATTATACAAAAGGGATAGTGGTTCAATCATTATTTAAAGAGTAACATTATGTACTTTGAATCAGTTGTAAATTATTGGACGGATAACCCGGACGGTTTCAAACCTCCAAGAATACAGGTAAAGAGACATCTTCTTGTTAGAGGTTACACCTATACAGAAGCAGAAGCAGTGTCCATAGAATGGGGAACGAAAGTAGCAGAGGAAGAAATCAAAATATCACCCATTAAGGAGCTATCCATTTATACAGTGATAGAAAGCGATTCTGCTGGCAAATTCTTTAAGGTTGATGTTCTTTACCCGGAAGAGACGCCTAAAGGGAAAATCAGAATGCAAAAGGTCTCTTTGATGGTTCAATCCGCGTCAGACGTGGAAGCGATTGAGATTACAAAGAAGTATTTCGATTTTCTTTCCACAAGAGATGAATTAGTAATTAAAGCCGTTACATTAACGGAAATCGAAGAATACATTAAAATAGATGAGTAGATGAATGTACTTAGTTTATTCGATGGAATGTCATGTGGACAAATAGCGTTAAAGGAATTGAACATTTTCATTGACACTTATTATGCTTCTGAAATAGATAGATTTGCCATTGCGCAAACACAACTCAATTTTCCCAATACAATTCAAATAGGTGACGTTAAGAAAGTCAATGTATTGGATTTGCAACCCATTGATTTATTAATAGGGGGGTCTCCTTGTACCAATCTTTCATTTGCAGGGACAAGAAAAGGTCTTTGCACAAAAGAAAACATTGAGATTGTATCACTTGAACAATATCTTGAACTAAAGGAACAAGGTTTTGAATTTGAAGGGCAATCCTATTTATTCTGGGAGTACATGAGAATACTTACGGAAATAAGAGAATACAACCCCAATGTATTGTTCCTATTGGAGAATGTGGAAATGGGAAAGAAGTGGGAAACTGTGTTTAATAAAGCCATTGGGATACAAGGTATCCATATTAATTCATCTCTTGTATCTGCTCAAAGCAGAAAAAGGATTTATTGGACGAATATAGACGGCGGAAACATCCCGCAGCCTAAAGACAAAGGATTGTTTTTAAGAGACATATTGGAAGATGAAGTAGACGAACATTTCTTTCTTTCTGAAAAGGCTCTTAAAGGGATCGAACTTCACAAGAAAAGAAACAAAGAAAAAGGGAATGGATTTGGCGCGAACATAAGAAAACCTTCTGACAAATCCCAAACTATAATTGTAGGTGGTAAGGGAATGTATGATTTGGTAAGTGTTCCTTCAAGAAAAGTAATCCAGTTGAACAAAACAAATGAATTTGGAAAACAACCAAGACAACAGAACAGGATATATGATCCACAAGGAACATCCCCTGCGGTTTTGACAAACATGAGTTGTGGGAGTCATGCTATATTAGATAATTTCTGCATACGAAGACTTACTCCTATTGAATGCGCAAGATTGCAAACCATTCCTGAGTGGTACGAATGGCAATGTAGTAACACACAACAGTACAAGATGTTGGGGAACGGCTGGACAGTAGAAGTCATAAAACATATATTCGGTTATATGATAGAATAAAAAACAGTTTTTGTATTTTCCATAGTAATTTAAGTTAGATGATTCTAAAGGGAAAGACGGTTTGGGAAAATAATCTTTCCCGATTTTTAACTACAAACACAATTTATTATGAGCAAAAGAAATACAAAATTTCAAAAGTTGGCGTTGCTTATTAATTCAATAGATCGCCCTTTTGAATATTACGACCTTGCAAAGCATACTTTGTTCTTTGCTAACACGCTTAGAAAAACAATTTCCTATCTTTGCAAGGCAGGATATATTGAAAGGATTGAAAGAGGACGTTACAAACGATCCAAAACGATACCGGACGATATAAAAATAACAGAGTTAGAGAAAATGGCTTATAAACGATAAAAAGCATGAATTTAGCAATCATAATACTTTCAGTTGTGGCAGCGTTCCTATTGGTTGCTATCGTTATCCTTTTACTTAGGGTCAAAAACCTAAAGAATCATTTGCTTTATATCAATTCCAGAATTGATTCTGTAAGACTTAATTACCTATTAGGATTAAGAAACAATCTGATTGCAACAGAAAGATATGAAGATGTAGACTACATCAATTCCTTGATAAAAGATGAGTTTGGTATAGAAGATTTTGAAAAATTTTCAATAGAATATTTAATTAACATATTGTAAATTAATTGGTTATGGAAATAAAAGTAAAAAGAAATTGGAAAAAAGAAAAATACACTATTGGCTGTCTTTATATTGATGACGAATTTATTTGCAATACAATAGAAGATACGGACAGAGGATTGTCCCAAGATATGTCGGAAGAAGAGATAAAATCAAAAAAAATATACGGACAAACAGCTATCCCTTCTGGTCGTTATAAAGTTCTTATGAATGTAGTGTCACCTAAATTCAGTAAAAAACAATTCTATATGGATGTTTGCCAAGGCAGAGTACCCAGATTAGAAGGAGTAAAAGCGTTCTCTGGAATTTTATTACATTGCGCCGCTACAGCCGACAATGTAGAAGGTTGTATAGGTGTAGGGTACAACACTATCAAAGGGCAACTTACCAATAGTAAAGAAGCATTTGAAAAGGTGTACAAAAAACTTTCTTCTACTGGTGAAGAAATTTATATCACAATTGAATAATACCCGTATAATTATAGTGTAAAAGTATAAATTCGATTTGTCTAACTTATCAAACAGAGAGGAGGTGAAAAAGAAAGACTATCCTAATTTATCATATCAATAAAGTTCGTTTTAATAAAAGGAGGAAGCCGAAAATCCTTAACAGAGTAGGCATCTAACATTCTCGTTGTTAGTAAATTACGTTAATTATGAAAGGGAGCTTTGAACTCAAACAATCAAGTAGGTTCTCTGCTCCCTTTCTCTTTGTTTAAACAAAATATTTAAAAGTATGTATAACGAAAAGAAGAGTATTCCAATTTCTATTTTTCCTACAGAAAAACCAAAAGAAACATTGCTTTTTCAAAAGGATGCAACAAAAGTAGTGATAATCCCTAAAGATTCAAAATATCCTGAACTGCATGGAGAGTTGTTTTTAGGATAGAGAGGCTTAATCGTAAGCTCTGAAAACTGTTTTCCTGTTTGGAAGGATGGAAGGGTCAAACCTTGCTTTCAGTCTAAACAGGATTTCTTTTTGCAGTGTTGTTTCTTGCATTTTCATTTTTATCCTTGTTCCTCTGTAATCGCACAATATCCATTCCTGCCCTTCCCTCTTTAAAAGAGACAGACTTGCCCTTAGTCCTGTGTTCACAAGAAAAACCTTTATAGAAGGACTTATTTTTACCTTTCCTCCTTTTTCTATTCTTGCAAGATACCTTTTAAGTTCCGGTAGCAGTTTCTTTCTTCCGTCATTATCCCTGTTCTGTCCTTCCAAAAGTTTTATCCCTCTTTCCAGCCATTGTAATTTCCTTCCTATTTCGTCCTCTTCCATTTCCCTTAGTTTGGACTTTATATTTCTATCTGTAATGGGTGTAATAGGTAGCCCTCCCCAATAGAAACCGTTCTTGGGACAAAGCTCATTAAACCTTTTTACACGGTTTAGATACACGTTTATTTTCCTGTCCTTGATAGTCATTCCTATTTCAGTTTAAGAGCCTTCAAGCGTTCTTTCACAGATAATTTCACTTCATCATCCAAATAGGTAGCCTCCTGTACTTCGTAAGGTGACATTTCATCCAGGAACTTTTGGTTCTGCTGTTCAAGTTCGTCCCAATTGGCAGCACGGATAAGGTCGCCCGGCAGCATGATTTTTTCTCTTCCAAGGATCATCTTATTGAAGCCGTTGAAGTCTTTATAATAACTTGTAGCGAGCTGATGTACCAATACTGTAGGATCAAGACCGGATTTGGCAGCGACAAGCCCGATTATAATCGAATTGATGGGAAGTGTACGGAACACACGGGAAACGTTTTCCTGTCCATGCAATGTGGCCGTAATATCTATCTTTCCGTCCACAGTCAGTTTTAGTTCGTTTCCCTTTACTTCTTTCCTGGCTTGTTCAAGCATATTTCTTATTTCCCTTTCAAAGATCAACGCCTTGTCCTCCAAACCTTCTTCCAGGTACTTGTGATACCTTCCCTGTAGGTCTATGATGATGGAGTTGATAATCTGTAGTCTCCCGGCTTCCGTTGCGACCTTGTATTGATTGGACGAAGCAAGAAACACTGCACGCTTGCTTTCTATTTCTGCTTTTTTTCTTGCGAAGATAGATAGAAGTTCCTTCTGTGTCAGGTTGATTTTCTTTTCCTGTTTCAGGATTTTCTGGACATCTTCAACGCCGTTCATTTCCCCGAATAGTTTCACGATATAGGAAAGGATATCGGGCGTGACAGATGAAAGCATTTCTTTTCTGTAAATGTCATTGAAAACTGCTTTTTTTGCCCTTATATCCTCTATGAGAGGCATTATATATATTTCCTTTTGCCGTTGTGCCTTTTCTGCTGCTGCTTTCGTCCCTCCATGCCGGGTAACAAAACCTTTTGCGGAATAACTTTTAAGATCGGCCGTAAACTCTTCCCCTTGACTGCCTTCAAAAACAAAAAACCTTTCGGACGATTCCGACAATGCTCTTTCTGCCATTTCAAGAGCAACAAAAGCATCCTTTAACTCTTTAGAGGCTGTTTGTATTACCTCTGGCGCGTTCTCTATTATTTCGAGGAAATCTTTTTGTCCTATTTGGGGAAATGACTTTAGTTCCTGATTAATTTTCTGTTTCTTCATTGTCTATGTCCTCCAGATTTGATTTTGTAATTTCCGCACTATTGAACTGAAAACATTCCGATTTGTCCAGATAAGGACATTTATTTATAAATTTGCAGCCTTCACATCTAATAGAAGGCTTATTAACAGACTTTTGTAACTTCATATTGATAAATTTTTAATGTTTTGTTTCTTGGCAAAGTTACAACAAAAGAGAAACAAAACAAGTCCCTGCCTATACATCACGTACCGGCAGGGACAACAACTAAACTAATTACTAAATACTAATAATAACATAAACTAACATTATGACAAACATAAAGTTTTCTACTCTGTCAAGGTAAAGATAATAATTATTACCAAACTTCCGGGTAAAACGCCATTTGTTTTAATTGATACATCTTTAATCTTTTCCCGTTCTCTATTTTATATCCGACATATATCAATTTGTATATGAACTGATAAAAGTTACCCGGCAAGAACTTTTGCTTTTGAGGTTTTAATATGTTTTTGACAAAATAACCCTTATAGAAAAACCCTTGTATTCTTTCTGAATCACTAAGCAAAAGTGTTTTCACAATATCTGTTTTTTTATCCAGATAGAAACAATACTCACATGTACTATACTTCCATGTAGTAAACTTTACTCCGTCTTTAGAAATATAGCGTAAAGTTTTACCTTTCCTTGTGTCCATGTATTTTACATTTCTTTTAAAACGCTTTGTAAAATACTTTCTCCGTCAAACTGGCATTCTATCTTTTTCCCATCATCACAAGAAACAACGATTTTCCCTATTTCGTCATACAAGACAATGCTTTGTATATTCTTTGCCGTTCCTATATCTCCATTTACGACATACGTCATGGAATTTAAATCAAGAGAAACAAGTTCTAACATATCGTCTGTGTATTGCATGGTAGGTTTTGTTCCCTTTGGTTGTATGGAGTTATCCCTTTCTATTTGCTTTGTTTCACCTCTTTCTTTATCGTTTAAAGAGCTTTCTTTTTCACTTTGGATAGGTGATACCGTTTTGCCTTCTTTTGGCTTCAAAACCTTTAAATTAACCATTTTCCTAACTTCAATCTTTTGTCCATCAACAACACAAACAAGACCTAAACCTGGATCATTTGTGACAAGACCAGTATAAATAGGTGCATCAACATTGCAAGAAAGATTAAATTCTACATAATCACCTTCTTTCGGCGTTTCTTTTTGCTTGCCGCAATTATCTAAAGAAACATTGTTGTTGCTTTGTTCAGAAATAGCATCAATTTCTATTTTAGTTAGTTTATCCGGTTTGATAGTGACAATACTATATTTATTAAAATATTTATTGATATCCAGTGCACCTATACAAAAGCATGTGTCAACCGCTTTTATTCCGAAAGATAGCTTTGTCTCATCAAAATATAAATTACCGTTCCAATCATTTAAACATTTTAAAATCTTACCAAACACATAGAAGTAATCTCCTGAAAATTCAGCACTTTCTTTCAACTCAAAAGAAAGTTCAGAAAATTTGTAATCATCGTTTATGTCGTATGCCTCGTTACATGTAATCACTTTTATTTTCTTCGATCCTTTGATAACTTGAATCATAAAATAAGATAGCCCAAATTCCTTACATAATTTTTGTTGTGTTTTGATGCAATCTGCAAATGATTTTGTATCTTTCAAGCAAATGTTCATTTCCTTGTATAGTTCTGGATAAATAGATTTGTAGTTATAAAATCTTTCTACCTTTTTGAAAGAATAAGATACTATTTTATTTGTAGCTGTGTTTTTTACAGCAACTTTATATATTGTTTTTTCTTCTTCTTCGTATTCAAATTTTTGCTTTTCTTCGATAACTGTAAATTCGCATTTGCCCGCGCCAATATTTTTAAGTACGTCAAACGGTATTAATATATCTTTAATTTCACCCAAAACATTTTTAGTATCAACTCTTTTTGCTTTCAACACAAAACAATCCGTTGCATATATCGTACTATCTGTTAGCGACAAATGTACCGCATTTTCTGTATATCGATTTTCAATGTTCTTTTTATCTGTTTTTATAGATATTAAAGATTTTATATCCTCTTTACTTAATTCTACTTCAAAAGAAGTCGCTTTTTGTCCTTCTTTTATTTCGGTTTCTTTTGTAAACTCTAATTTGTCTTTTGCTCCAGATAGTTTTTTAAACCTTTCCAGATATTCAAACACTTTAATAATGTCAAAGCTACACTTAAAATTTTCTTTTTCAATAGAAACAATGTTATCCGTTACACGGCAAAGGTAAGATATTGTATATTTTCCAAATGAATTTACTTTAGTGTAATACGGTGATTTTTCCAAAGTTTTTTTATACCTATCTGAAAAATAAGGGTTAACGCCTGTTAATTTACCTTCTTTTGTTGCTTCTATATTCTTTTCAATAAAAGCATAGATATCTTTTATTGTGTACGTTCCTGGATCAGCGTTTTTAAAAAGTTCCTGGAAATAAACCTTTGCGATAGCAAAAAGTTCTATAAAAATATCCATAAACAATGTATCTGTATTATTAGTCTCTTTCATGATTATAATATTTTAAATTGTTAATAATTAGTTATTGTTTGTTGTGTGGTTTGTCCAAAATAGGAATGGATAAGGTATTTATAACTTTGTTGTTCCTTCATTATATTATTTTGTTCTGTAATCACCCGCGTAATCGTGCCAAATTCTATAATCATTTTTATATTGAGTTGATTTACGCTTTATTTTACGACAAATTATATTATCCCCACCGTATTCGATGTAATCTAACTCTTTCTTTAAAACCGCACTAATTAACGGGTAAACGTCTAAATAATTATCCTCTAATTTATCAAATTCAATCACTTCATTGCCAATAGCTTTAATTAACGCTTCATCTAAACGCTTTATAATATCATCTTTTACGTAATTATATCTTTTTATAAAATTATCTTTCTTTTCCATAACCATAATATTTTATTTGTTTGTAAAACTTTATTATCTTAATATACAAGACGTTTTGCCTAGCACCCTTTGTCTTCATTTACTATATTAATATCTTCCGGCAATACATTTGTACAAATAAATTCATTAATCAAATCGGAAGGGATCTTTTTATAATAATCCGAATAATTAAAACAAAGTTTGCTACTATGATTATAAAATATTACATTATTCCAGCTTATCCCAAAAGAAACAACCGCTTTTTTTATTTCGTATTCTTTTTGTGCTTTTGCAATAGCTTTGTTTCTTTCATCTTCAATCTCTTTTAGTTCCTTTTGTTTTTGCTCTTCTTTTCTTGCTTTGTTCCTTAATTCCTTTTGTTCCTTAGATGCGTAGCCTAATTGATACAAATTTTCCAATACTTCGCATTCTTTTTCTGGGAATTGCTTAAAAACTTTATCTTTATTTTCAATTTTTAATTTGCTGTTCCTTCTTTTCTCTATTTCCCGGATAGCTTCGTTTGCTAAATTTCCCCAATTTTCGGCAACACCCAAACGAAAAACCAAATAATAAAATAAATCTTTATTATCTGAAGCGTTACGCAAAATTTCAATTGCTTTTATATCGGAAATATTGTACATTTCCGATATTTCCCGGTCTGTTTTGCCTTCATTGATATGACAACGAATATCATCTATATACGTGGGTTGCCCTAAATGGTTGCAAAGATGTAGCTTTTCAAACATAGAAAGTTCAGGTTTGAAATGGCTGATAATGTCACCTATTGCGCCGGAAATGTAATCATAATAACGCCCGTTGTTCTTTTTTATCTTAATGCTTCCGGTAAATGAAAAGGTTAAATGTCCATTTTTGCACCCGTCATCTAATTTTATTAGATAATCAAATTCATAACTACCAGGATATAAAATTTGATTGCCTATTTTAATTTCTTCTCTAAGAAATTTATAAAACCATCCAGAAAAACCAATACCATTTACTAATACTTTGCTTTCGCTGTTGTTAGCTGTAGTTGTCATAATGTTACCGCGTTTTGTCAAGGTTTGCGCACCTTGTTTAAAAATTAGTTTAGTTAGTTGTTTTATTAATAAGTCAAAATTTGCACTTTATAACCGTCATTCCCGGAAAACTGATATATTTCGCTTGCTTCTTCTGTATATTCGCTTTCCGTTATGTCCGGACACCCTTCTACAATTCCGTCAAAAGAATAAATATTAAGTTCCTCGATAAATTCGGCACAATCTCCTTGCAATAGCGTTAAGCCACTACCACCATTTCCCAAAGTTGCCATAACAACGGAGTTTCCGTTCTTCAATTCTGTAGCAACAAATTCAATTGCTTGTTCTTTCGTTTTCATGTCCTTAATTATTTTAGTTGTTGTTATTATTAGTTCTTTTCTTTGATACAAATGTAATACTTTATTCTTACATAACAAGAGATTTTGAGTTAAGAAAGGTTAATATAGTAGGAAAAATGAGTGTTTTTATGCTGATAGTTTGTTACTTATTGTACCAAAGTGCGCGAAATGGTAGCGCGTTATCGCGCGAATGTAGCACGCTTTGGAAGGAAAAGCAGTATTACCCTACCAATTAAAAAGACCCCTATAAAAAGAGCTTAAAATAACTTGATACACAAATAGTTGAATATCAATAAATTAAGCTAAAGTATAGGTATTTATGCAAGAAAATAGGGAAAAGAATATGTCATAGAATAGAAATAACCCTTATTTAGACTAAATCTAAATAAGGAAAAGCAACCAGGAACAACTTGTAAATAGGTAGAAAGGGCTACAAATGTGTATGCGCAGGCAGGGTATGGTTTATAAATGCGCATAGAAGGAAAGGAATGATAGATTTGCAAATGTGCAGAGGTATATGTGTATGTATGATAGATTTGTATTTGTATGTCCTCGCCACCTCGCGCTCTCCTACTCCCAAACCTCCTCCCCAAATACCCCTATTCCTCCTCTATTCCCTTTGTCTATGCGGTTTTTGGAGTGGTTGGTAACCTCTTTTTCGTTTTCTTTTATCTATATACTTATACTATCTTCTTCGTTGGTGGTGTATAATGATTGTTTTTAAAATGGCATCTATTCGCTACAACGCTCATATACGATGCCATTTTAGGAGCTATAAAACCAATTATAATAATTTTTCCTATATATAGGATATATCCTATATATAGGAACTTTCAATGTATCGTAACTATCCTATACACTTGGATGATGATATATCCTTAGAGTGGTGTGTTCCTATAGTTTAAAGTAGCTTCCATTCCCTCAAAACATATGAAGCCAAATAAGACGATTTAAGGCACTTTCTTTTGGTAGGTGGTAGTGGAGTACCATTTTGACAAGAAAGTGTAAGGAAAACAAAAAGAAATAGGTTAGGCGGGGTATTTTGTTTATCCAGGGTATCTTTAGGGACTGTTTGAGGACTCTCCATATTAAGACTGTGTGTCCAACATGACAGTGGATAAAACTTCCAAATGCACTCTATATGGCAAAATTCCTTCAAAAGCAATATCTTAACCTTCTAATAATCAACAATTTATAGCACATATATCAAGATATACAGGTATTTATGCTGATAATGAGTGTTCTTATTGCTATAATTCTGCTTCTCTATATATATAGGATTTTTGTTTTTGCTTCCATATAGCTTTTTCTTTATAGAGGGTGGGGGTATTTGTTTTCCTACATATAGTTTTTTCTTTGTTGATTTTTGAGAGTGGGTGTATGGAAAATTTGAGATTTGGATTCCTATAGGGAAAATTTTGTGGGGTTGTCCATATCTATTCTTTTTCGGAAGGGGAGTCGGCTAAAGCCGCCTTTTTAACCCCTTCCGAGAGGGAATCGCTGCGCTCAATACATAAAAATGACAATTTGTAAAACTAAGCAAAACAATTCCTATCAAAATGATATGGTAAAAATGAAGATTTTCAAACTCCAAACCCTATAAGGGGGTAGGCAAAATTGAAAAATTGCAAATGTCTGATTTTTAAATAATTGAAAATTTTGGTTGGTTTTAGAATGACGCAGATTCTCATCTTTTCAATTTTTGACTATTTGTAAACTTTTTGTATACGTATTCTTTCAAAATGATGCACGAAAATTGTCAAAATCAGTCCAAAATGTAAGAATATATTATTACAAATCACAGGATTCTTCCTACTTCCGAGTAGTATCTATAGACATACTTGTAGCGATAAAATAGGTATTGTTTCTTCTGATGAGAGCAAATCCTCCTATTTTAACAGGTGGTAACACTTTTGCTGCCTATTTGTAAAGGTATATTCTTACATTTTTAAAAAGGTAATTAACATTTGGGTAAAATGATACTAATTTTGAGGTAGGAAGACTTATTGTATATTTTTTAAATGAGTATTAAAAATCGGTTTTTGGTAGTTTTTGAAGATAAGGTATTAAATATCAATGATTTATAAATTTTCATTCTTTGAGTACCCTCTATATGCAAAAAAGTTTGACTTATTGTAATTTTTACATGAAAAATAGGCTTTGTTTGCCATAGTATAGTATTACATTTTCAAGAAAAATGATTTTAACATTTCCAGCAATACTATACTATGGGAAGATCACTGCATCTTGGAATAGTATTCCAGAAACTTGTTCGAGATATGCAGTTGTCCTGCCGGAGTTACCATAGGTGTCGATACGGTTATCGTACTTCCGTTTGGTTTTGTGATTGCCCTTTTCTTTATTTCAAACAATCCTGCTTCTACATAGCGTTGCATAGGCTGATTGTAGTATTCTCCTTTTGTTCCCAGATAACCTTCCTTTCTTAACCACTTGAATAATCTGTTTTGTCCGATCTCCATTCCGTTTTAACAGATTATCTTTGCAAGTTCCGCAACAAGACAGGATCGTTTGGATTCGGTTACAGCCATTGCGAAAATCACTTTTGGTGCATCCTCTTCAATTCTCTTTTCCAATTCCTTGTTTTCAACAGACAATTCTCCTACTTTTATTTCAAGTGCTTTCTTTTCTTTTTGTTCCTCTATCCACTTTTCCGCTCTTTTAATAGGGTCTTCTATCTGATAGGAAGGTAAGGATGATCTTTTTATGATTTCTTTCATTTTATTGAAAGCTGCGATATACTCTAATTTAAACTGGATTGCCTTTTCTCCTGTAAATCCCATAACAAGAAGAGTGAATCCTGTTTCTGTCATTGCGTAGAATTTTAATTTCTTAGAACCACCGTTTGATATTTCAACATCTTCTTCCAATTGCGCAAAATTGCGTTTTCGTTCATTTTCAGGTAGTTTGATTAAAAGATCTTCTATCGCTCTAATAACATCAGAGTGTCTTTTCCCAAACTTCATTGCTACCAATCTACTATTGGTTAATACTTGATTTTCTTTTCTGTAAACTAATTCGTTCATAACTTTAAATATTTGATTTCGGGCAAAAGAAAACGGCTTTGCCCTTCCCGTTGCAATCAAATAAAGTAGAATAATCTTACTGTATTGGAAGATGCAAAGCCGTTGAAATATAGTTTAAGCATTGGTTATCAGAACAATACTCATTACTACAGTAAAACTACTCATTTTATTTGATTGCATCACAAATATAGCAACAAATCTTTAATCATAAAATGGATTATCTTACCGTATTATAATTTCATTTTTGTTGGAATTTAAGCATAAACATGGATTATATTACTTTTACTGACACACTCATATTCATACTCCTTTAAATACAAATAGTTTCTCTGTTGGTTTGTATGTATTCTTTATAGACATGGCATTTGTAATTTGTTTCTCCCATATACATTCAAAGTCTTCGGGAGCACTATATTCGCTTACAAATACTTTAGCTTTTCTTGAAACTTTCCTTACCCACATCCAAAAACTATCATGATCAAAGTTTTTACTTGTTGAATATTGCTTTGTTCCCTTGTATGGCGGATCACAATAAACTATAGAATTTTCAGGTACATCAATATTTCTAAAATCCAAGCATGTAAATTTCACTCCTTGTATTTTAGGGATGGTTTTGATTGTATTATTGATGTTTTCTTTAATATAGTCCCTTCCTTTTACATCGTGCCCTGAATAACCTCCGTCAAAAAATCTTCCATTAAAAGAACCCATAAACCCGACCCATCCTATTAGAGCTGAATGTCTCATATCACAAATACCCCTTTCCTTTTCTATTTTGTGATAATCTTCTCTTATTTCTTTATAGAAATTTCTTGTTATTTTAAATGGCAGGCTGTCAGTTCCATTCTTTTGAAGTTCTATAAACATATTAATCAAATATCTGTTTTTGTCGTTCGCTATCCTTTTATACGATGCAGGTATTTCTTCTACGATAGAACAACTCCCGCAAAAGGCATCTATAAACGTTTCGTTGCCTTTTGATCCTTTTAGCAGGATGGGGATTATTTCGTTCCTTATCCTGCTTTTATTCCCCATATATTTCATTTTTCTGGATTTTCAGCAGTTTCTAAAAGATATTCATTGCCCTCAAAAGGAATGCAACAGTTCCATATTATTCCATTGGAACATTCATACCTATAAGACAATCCATCAGAATAGTCCACAATTTCCCTTGCAAACAAGCTGATATGCCATTCTTTATCGTCCTCGTCTCTTACCAGCACTTTGTCAAACGGCTTAAAATCATATTTCGGCTTTTCTTCAATCCCAAAGAAGCGTTTCAAAAGATGCCGAAACATAAGCGAATGCTTTGTTTAGTTCGTCCATATGATGGGCCATTAAATTTAATTGACCAAGAGATGGTATATACTCGTCATCTTCCAGCAGATTTCTCAATTTTGGATTTCTGTCTACAAGGCGTTCCGTATTGCCGCGTCCATCAATGTCAAACAGCGCATCACATTCACGTTTGTAATATGTCTCACTTCCGGATTCTTTACGGCTATCATTGTCAAGCAATTGTACTCTATCATGCTCCGTCAGCGAGATAGCAAACGATATGTCTTTGTGTTTTAATCCGATATAACGCACATTCTTTTTGAAATTCTCTCCAGTAAACGGCTCAACGTGTCCGCTTCCATAGATTAGATACAAACCATCTTTTTTTTGATGGTACTCTATTTTCACATACGCATCTTTCATTTTTGGGACTTACAATTATGTCCAACTCATTCAACACATGATCTTTTATAACCTCCTTACATATTCTTCTTACAAAATCAAAATCTCTTTGTTTAAGTTCGTCATTAACCATACATCTGATCCAATTTTCTATCTGATTGTTTCCTCCGTATGTATTAAGCATACACTGTTTTACAAGTTTTTCCAATAATGGTTCTATGTTTTTGATTATGTCTTCTTTGGTAAGGTGAAGTTCATTTAATATGAAGTTTCTTATTATTTTGTATTCTTTACTTGCGCTCATAATGTTTTATTATTTTTGAATGGTATATCGTTCACACTTTCTCTTCATATTGTTTATGATGAACCTTCTCTCTGTCAGTGTAGTAATCTCTTTCTATTAAGTCCATAAGTTCGGACATGCTTTCAGAATTATCGTCAGATGATTTTCCTTTGAAGAAATATCTCATATAGTCTGACAATTGATTGGCTGCATTACGAAAATTCCTTTCCTTTTCCTTCCATTCATCAGTAGGAACAAACCCTCTTTCCTTGAAATGAGCCATGTACAGATCAAGATAATAAACAGATAAGTCCGCCATATTAAGTGATAAGTTAAGTGTTTTCGCAGCCCAGGAAACAAGAGATTTTTCCATGTTCTGTTCCTGGTAATAGAACTTGTCCTTTGATTTTATATAGTCCATTTCTTCCTGGAGCTTCAATCTTTTCTGGTTCAAATATGTGATTTTAGCCCAATTCCGCATGCTTCTCGCTTTACTAATTTCTCTTTGAATTTCTCTTAATTCAATGGAGATTTGTTGTTTTGTCTTTTCCATAATTTATTCTACATCAAAAAGTTGATCCAATACCAATAATTCTGCATTCATATCTTCATCTTTCAGGAAACGAACTTTTATATTTCCGAGCTTAGATGTCTTGAATAAGATGTAAGGGTTCTTATCTTCGGCAGTTACCGGCTTATATTCCTTAACTTCCGACATTTTGAGATACCAGCCACCTATTTTCACAAATCCAGAAAAGACAGAACACAGATGCTCTTTTATAGGAAACATCTCTTTGTTTGCTTTGAAAGGAATAATTTCTTCTTTTCCTCTTATTCTGATTGAAAGGAAAGGACGAATGTTATCTGTTTCATTTTGAAACTTGAAGCTTGTTACAGCTTGTTTTGGGATTCTTCTTCCCATTAAGATGAAATAGCTCATTGCGATAAAATTTACAGTGGTAAAACAAAACCCGACAGAAGCCTTGTACGGAACATTCCGCTGGGAAACTTAAAATATGAAAAAATTAACGGGTTTCTTCTTCTCTTGTGCCAAGAAGGTGTTCATTTCCTTCATACGGAATGCAATAATCCCATAAACCACCTAAGCAGCGATGTCTGTGGCGTTCCATATCAAAATACGAATAAAAATCAACCGACCATACAGTAAAACAATCGTTAATTGATTCTTTGTCTTTTACAAGAACTTTCTGAAACGGTTGAAATTTCGTAGCTGCCGGCACAGCTTTGTAAATAGGTAAGATAAGTTTACCTTCTATCCATAAAGGAACGAGATTCCTTGTAAAGAATTTGGGATCATTCACATTCACTTCTTCTTTTGAAAGGTCTACTTCTTCAAGTTCGTATGTTTGGACCTCCAACATCCAATCATAAAAAACAAAATCACTAATACCTTTAAAATAAATTCCGTTTTCTGATATATCATTAATACAGAAATACTTACCACAAAATTCTTTCATTTCTTCTGTGAACGGATGATTGCATTCAACAATTACCAGTCCATTTTCTCCTTTGTGTTTGTTGTACCAGTCAAGGCTTTTGACTTTAACAACATCACCTACTTTAAATTTCGTCTCTTTCATCGTTTTCTTCTTTTTCGTTATCACCAATATTTCCATTATTCTCATCTCTAAATAATTTTTTTACGATCACGCCTAAAATTTCTGCTATTTTAGTTAATGTGCTCATAGTAGGATTTCCATTTACAATGGAATAAAACGATTGTCGTGTTATTCCTAACTTTTCAGACATTTCATTAACTGAAATACCTTTTTCAAGCATGATCTCGCGTATTCTTAATTCATTCTCATTCATTTTTGATTGTTTTTCTGCTGCAAATGTAATAGTTTATTTTTACATGTCAAAATATATTCTTACATTTTCTTCAAAATATTTTTAGTGTAAGAATAACACTTGTTATCAAAATAGTCAGTATCAAGATGTATAACTCGTTTTCTTGTGTGCAATATTTTGCCATTGCGTCTACAAAAAGATACATCATAACTGACCGTATCATACCAGATTCTATCTTTCTTTCCTTTCGTTCCATTCTTCAAGAAAATCTTCCACACTCACAACCTTGTCTCCTGGCAAAATTTGATCTTTCGTGATACCATAGTACACATTGCCTTCTACCTTTATATAGTCGGCATAGTTTTCCATTGCCTGTGAACAGTACAAAGGCTTAAAACCAGCATCAGCCAGGATAATACAACTCTCATAGTTCCTGTTTTTAATCACAAAATCTTTTCCTTTTCTTTTCATGGGTGTAATGATATGTTTTGACAACAAAAGTAAATGTAAGAATATATTATTACAAACATCTGAATAAGTTTAACGTATGTTAATGTATTTGCAATTGAAAGGGCTTACATCTATTTTTGAAGAAAAAAATAAAGTCATGACATATCAAGAACGTTTAGAGGCAGCTATCAAAAAGCTGAAAAAAGTCTATCCTAACGCAACGGTAAAACAAACTATTGATCAGAATGGGAATGCCATCTGGCAAACAACTATTCCGGGAGAGAAGATCATTGAAAGCATGAATGTAAATGCTTTGGAAATTGTAGTCAACAACCTTTATGAAGCCTATCGGGTAAAGGTTGGGGCGAAAAAATAACGAAATCGTATCTACTTTTATCATATTAAGTTGATCGATGACATTGCGGTTAAACAGTGTGTTGAAAGGGGTGCTTGTGAAAGTGCCCTTTTCTTTTTATATTTGAAGCGGTTAATTAACTCAAAAACAAAAATCATCATGAACAAAATTTTATTGACATTGGCTTTTATGTTCTCCTGTGTAGCCTGTATTTTTGCACAAGGGGAACTGCCGGAAGAAACAGTTGATTACGCTGCAAATTTCGCTACTTTTGCAGGGGTGGTAGGCGTTACGGCAGTCGTAACAGAGTTTATCAAGAAACTTTTCAAGGTAGAACCTTCCGAATGGGTACAACGGATCGTCTCTTGGGTAATTGGTATCGGACTTGGGATGTTTGCATGGGGATTTAATCTTGGAATGTTTGAAGGTCTGGATTGGTGGCAAGCACTCTTATGGGGATTCGGAGCAGGATTGGCATCGAACGGATTTTTCGATACCGGACTTATCGAATGGCTTTTTGGATTGTTTACCAAGAAAAAGAAATAATTATCTTCATCACACACTTCTTTTTTTGTTTTTATTGGTTCAGGCGGGGCGAAAGTTCCGCCTTTACTACACATTAATATACATAGCATGACGATAGACGAAAAATATACGAAACTGAAAAGCATTTTCTTCAAAGATTTTGTAATAGTGACAGAGAACTACAATTGTCGAGGAACTAATATCCCGGCAAGTAAAGTGACAAAGAGCAATACAACAGGGACGAAAATCTTATATTGGGGTGACGGGACGATCAATATGGCGGAATACCTACATTATTTATATGTAGAGGCTGTGCTGGGGGATAAATCTTGTGTGGATAAAATTTACTGGTGTCTGAAATCAATAGAAAGACTTTCTTTGAGTGCTTATGAAGATGAAAAGATGAAGAATCCAAAGGTATATTTTAAATACGAGCCTGGATTTTTCCTTAGAGATGATATATCGGTAAATTCAAAAGACCTTTTTAATGCTTTCAAAGTGGAAAGTGGCTACTCGAACGGTATCGAGCTTGAAAATGAAGACCCCTGCTTTTCTCCTTTTGTCTCACAAGATCAAATTTGGAACTTACTTCCATCTCTTGCATTAATAGCGGAGGGATGGGGAGAGCACAAAACAGGTATTTTGGCGAAAGAAATACTTAAAAACATTCTTTCTTATGTTTCTGATCACGGTCATACCATTTACAACCCCTATTATAGTGCATTGAAGCATTTTTGGACGTACCTTCCTTCTATGAACACAGAAAAAGTAAAACCTTGGGACAGGGTGTATGATAGAAACATTCATCTGAAATACACAATCAAAGTAAAAAGAGGTGCTAACAACTGGTATTTTGCTTATGGATTCAGAAAAACGCTCAAAAAATTCATTCCAGAAGCTAAATTGAACGGCTTCATGACTTTTTTATACGGTTTATGGTATATTCCATTCATTTTTCTTGCTGATAGAGTATATTTCCCCATTGTTACCCGGTTCGGAGCAAAAAGAAAAGACAATTCCTATTACTGCATGTCGTCTGCCGGTGATGTTTGGTATTCTGGAAGGAAAAGTTATCTCAAAAGGGTATGTAAGAAATTCAATAAGGATAAGGAATATACCTTTCCCGCGCTTGCAGAGTGCATGAAACAAGAAAAATGGCAATATCTGAACCTGGAAGAAATAGAAAAATGGCTGAATAAGTATGAATTTGACGAAAAATCACTTGAATCACCAGTGAAATTTCTAACTTTGTACTGTTACTTGAAGTTGTCCAAACAATCAATTGCTTAAAATCTTAGCCATACAGTGTTTTGTCCCTGTCTTTCTTCGTGAGAGGCAGGGATTTTTATTTCCATTTACAAAAGTGTAAGAATATACTATTACATTTTCACGTAAATTAACCTATAAGGCTTCGTTTTTGTACAAAATGATGTTACTTTTGCGGCATATTCAAGTAACAAAAACAAATAGAATTATGAAACCTTTCAATTTAGAAGAAGCAAAAGCTGGCAAACCCGTCTGTACAAGAGATGGTAAGAGAGTAGAAATCATTTCTTTTGAAAACCCGAATAGTGTTTATCCTATTTTAGCGAGAGTATTTTCATATAATATCGATTACATTGATCTTTGTTATAACCAAGAAGGATACTTCTTTAATGATAATAGAGAATTTGGAGTAGATTTAATGATGGTGGAAGATGAAACCATCCCTTCACTCTGGACACAATCTTGCACAGAAGAAAACACGATAATCAATTACACAATCAAAAACTAATAGGAGTATGGAAACGAAAATGACGGAGAGGCAAGAGTTGCTTTACGAAACAAGGAAGAAAAAGCCATTCAGGGCTTTTATCATGACCTGTATGTGGGGTGGATTTGGGCTTTATTATACTGGTAAACCTATTATCGCATCCATCCTGACCATTTGTACCCTGTACAACATTTTAGGCGCTGTAGTGACCTTATTTAAGGTCGATTTGGTGAACTGTGTTGAACACCTACTTTGGTTTACCGGATTTTGGATTTTCTCAATCCTGATAGCGGTTCCTTTGGCAAAGGATACAAACAACAATATCAAACGTGAAATCATTAAAAACAACAAATAACATGAAAAGAGTAATTTTTATCAGTGTATTATTTACACTTATTTCGATGTGTGGATGCAAGCAGGAAGCCTCTAAAGAATCAGAAATTACCAAAGAGCAAGAAACCTCCAAAGAATTGAACATCTATCAAATTATGGATATTCAATTCTTTGGAGGTTTCTTCTAAAGATTTTTTGGTTGAAGAAGCTGATAAACTCATTCCAAAAGAAGCCTACAGCGAAAGGGTTGCTATAGAGACTGGAGGAAAAGCTATAAAATATAGCCTCAATACAGGTTATAAATTAAGTGTAAACGAGGTTTTTGATGAAAAATCAGGGATAGTTCCTTATACAAGTCTCGAAGCAAAGTTCGATATTTATGATATGAAAGATACAAAAACCTTTATAGATGGGATTCTGGATTATCTGAAAGAAAAGAAAAGGTTAAAGAAAGAAGGGATATCCGAGGTTGTAGATAAACCAGATTACAAACTTATTGCCCTTATTTGGGACGGTGGATTCAGTTCAATTGAAATGAAACAAAACGGAGCAATTGGATTTGACATTATCTTTATCAACTATTACGACATGAGCAAACAAAATAAAAAGTAAGGATATGGAAAAGGTAGTCACATATTACTTAGACAGAAAGGGTAGGGTGTTCTTACTATTTACTTGGAATGGAAAGGCTTTAGATGCTTTCAAGTCAGGTTTCTTCCCTAAAGATATGCCTGTAGAAATGATTCCCAAAGAAGAAAACATATCCAGTGAGAACCTCCTTATGGTAGAATACTTACCAGGAAGAAAAATCCTACTAAGAGTGGGAGATGGCATTTTAAGAAGCTACGAATGGAAAGGTGTCAAGAAAATGTATAGAGATAAAAACTATACAAAACAAAACACCTTCTTCCAGCAGAAAAATTGGAAGAAGATAAACAACCCTGTAAAAATAGAAAAGATAATAGCTATAAGAGAAAAAGGTAAAACAAAAGTAAAACCTGGCATGATAAGAGTTACCGAATATCGTCCAAAATTTGTATCTTTGAAGCAAAGAGTAGAAAACGAAAACAAAGATTTGGAATTTTAAAATCGTTTGTCATGTAAACAAGGTGAGGGTGGTTGAGAAATCGTCCTCACCTACAAAAACAATATACATAATATCCTAAATCAAACACCTTGACATTTTCTTCGATGGGTGGGTAGCGGTCAAGAAGATTTGCTACCCATTTTTTCATTTACATGTTCCTTTTTAATGCCATCATTTCTTCTTCATTTCCTTATCCAAATGATCTCCCCATAACCACCACAGCCTTAGAACCTTACAACAACAAAATGTTGTTTTCAGTTTCTATATGTAATTTCATAATAAACCCATTACGATTTATCTTTTCAGCTAAATCTTTATTATGACTTTTATATCTAACGATAAATCTTATAGAGAAAAAGATCATAATAAAATGGGTTATTGTGAAATCTTGCGTTTCACAAAAAGCTGACGCTTGTTTGTGAGAACGGATTTGATCTCCAAATCCTATTAAGTAGGGATAAGGGTAAAGGAAAGAATGATGATATTTGCAAAAGAAGGAAAAGAATAAAAATGATACTCCTACTAAGAAAAAGATAGGAAAGTGAAAACAAAAATGAATGACATCCTATTAAAAAGAAGAATAGAAAAACGCGCATACGCGTAAAAGAAACAGAAATCAAGACAAAGGGATGGAGGGTGGGGAAGAAACCCTACGGGCGCGCGTGAGCGAAGCGAGGCGTGCGAACTGGTGGTTGTGACATGGTTTGTAAAAATACAATTGTTGAAATTTTGTGGAGACGAAATATTTGCTTATCTTTGTGGTACAAGAAACAATTTGTGAAAATTGTTTTGTTTGCACGGTTCAGATGCTAAATAGAGTTAAAAATACAGATAAATTTTTCTTATCTTATTTAACCCAACAGCAAAATTGTATTTTTGCTCTTGTAAATTTTTAAACATAACATCATGTTGTTGGGAAAAGAATCAAAAAACAAACATAGCAGAATATTCTTCATAGAAGTCCAAATGATAAGATGGGCTTATGAAACTGAATTAAAGAAAGGTAAAGTTAAATGGAACATTACCTTTAATCAATTGCATTCTATCGTTAACAGACATTTTCCAATAGGAAGAGTTCGTCTTGCTTCAATTTTAGAAGATAATCGTACCCTTATAAAACTTGAAGATGGGAAGCTAAAATTTATAAATAGACACAATGCTTACTCTCTTGTTGAAAAATTTCCTACCATTTTTGCGGATTTATCTCAATTGAAAAGAACAAATTATTTGAAAGATAAAAATTTGAGATGTGATTTTGTATTCATTGCTTTCCTTATTTATGTAGAATTTAGAAGAAGACATTTTTCTTTAGCTTCTCATGAGAATAATCTTCTTGTTGAGAATGGAGAAATCCGTTATGGGAGAAAATTTTCTCCTATTTCTTTTATGTCACAAAAAACAATGGCAAAAGAATTAGGATGGTCTACTTCTAAGGTGGCTCAACAAATAAAAAAGATAAAAAGACTTTTTGGAGCGAAAGCTTATACTTCTGATACGCAAAGAGAAAGACAAAGAAGAAAGTATCCCAATTCCCAGTCCTATTCTTTGAATTTACCCCCTTTAGAGGACATGGAAGCTATTGTAAACAGAAAAATGATAGCTTTATCCAGGCTAAAGAAAAATGCTTTTAGAAAGAAAATGGATAAAATTGAATGGACACACGTAAGGAATTGTATTAAAAGAAAAAACAGTAATCGATATAGGTTTATGTATAATACACAACACTGTAATTCTGACTGTTATCTTGAAACTATAGGTATCATAAATAAGATAGATAGACTACAAGATAAAGGCAAATACAAGTCCGCTCAATTCTTTTTAAAACTGTTGACTGGAGAGGAAATGATAAATCAAAAAAGAATTATTCCTACTTTTGTTATAGATAAATTCAAAAAGGCACTAAAGAAATCTAAAGCATCGGAGGCAGCTTGATCATGGAAAAGATTTTAATTGAAGTCGAAGGAACTATCCATACTTTTGAAAGCATTAAGGAAGCTGCAAACTATAGGACTGATTTTTTAAAACGGATGGAATCGTCTTTAGGTAATAGTCCGAATGAAAGACTTTATATTGATAATTTAATTAGAAATAAATTTTTAAGTAATCCCAAAGAATTTTATGATAGCCGCATGAAGGGTTGTCCTGTTGTGGAAATAGAAAACCTTTTGATGGATTTATGTGCGGCAGGAATTGACATAGATGAATATTTTGTTTGTAAGAAGCAGTCTAAGCAAAAACCTGGATTTTGTGGAAACGCACCTTACAAAAGAATTTGTAAAGAAATGGATGAAGAAGATGCGGACGATTTTTTAAATGAAAATGATGTCAACGAAGATATGCTGGATGAATTTCTATTTAGCGATAGTTTATATTTCTGTTCTTCCACTAAAAAGGGACGTAACAAAAAGAACATCGCCAAGCGAAGAAAGAAAAACAAGAATAAGAAAACGCACAGAAAACGATGAAAAAGAAAACATTATCTGTCAAGGACAGAAAGAATCTAACAGAAGAAGAAAAGAAAGATGTATTGTCTTTTTACGGAGTTACAAAGGATCAACAAGAAGCTGTTCTTGACAGCTATCAGCATGACCCTGAAAGATATTTTGCTACTATTCGGCAGATGCCAAAAGAGGAACAGGAAGTGTCCCTACTGATTGCTGCTGCATGTGGTATTGATATTAACAACTTTTAACTGTAAAAATTTCAATTATTGAATGCAATAGTTGTATATTTGCAGTCGAGATGAGATAGCTAAAAAGTTGGAGATTGGAGGTGATTCGCGATAGCCTCCTTTCTTTTCTTGAAGGCTATGTGATGTTGAGGGGTAATCCCCATTTTGGAAGTGTTAGATTGAAATGATTGGAGCGACCAACGGAGTTTGAGGATGCCGGCTCCCCTATAGAAGTATAAACCGATACGATAAGTCCTGCAACACTGGCATTAAGGCTTCCTATAGGATGTCGTGGGATAATTGGCTTCCCGTGAGAAAGGCTTCTTTTGAAGTAACATTGCTCTTCGCGCATAGGAACAATCAAAATTCAGTTTAATTTCTTCCTACCTTAAAAGGCTAAGCCGTTACCTTTGATCGTTGGGTGGAACGAGAACGGCACTCTTAGCAAGTATTAGTACGGTTGCCACCCCAACAGGGAAAGTGCTTGCTAAGAGTTTTTTTTTATTTTTGAAAAGTTTTTGTTATAGGAAATTTTGGGTACATTTGTGTGTTGAATTATAAATGATTACGTCCATGAGTACCAGAGAATACCCTATAAACGAATTTAAAGACCTTGCAGAAAAGAATTGCTGGGAGGTTTATTCATTGGAGCAAGTCAGAGACTTTGCTTCTGATGTAGTTAAAAGCATTGATCCTACCGAACAGGAACATGGAGCCATTGACTTCGTGTCCTTAAACCGTGTTGTCGTAGTTGATGAAAACTTCAACAAATCTGTTGTATATTATCGTGAACCGCAGATTGAATGGAAGGATGCGGATACCGAAACAATTGAAAAAGCCGGAATGACCGGACTTCCTGTGAAAAACAAGATCGGCTTCTATAAAGATACCCCTGAAAACAGAAGAAAAGGTATTGTGGGGATGCCGTACAAGAAAGATACCGAATATAAGAAGAAAGAAAAAGAGCATTCCGATAAATCTGAAAAATCTGACAAGAAAGAAGACTAAGCCTTGTGAAGTAATGGAAAGAAAACAGAGAATACATTATATAAAGGCTTACTTGGGTAGCTTCTGTTATCCATTACTTGTCGCTATACCTTTATCTCCTATTGTGGATTGGATAGAAAAATATATATTTAGGGACTGGGAGTTTTTAAAGTTTCTTGTCGTACTTATTGTGATTGACACTCTTGTAAGCTGGGTGTTTCATCTAAGGAAGAAGGATTTTTCCTCTAAAGGGTTTGCAATGATTATGACAAAACTTTTTGTGTACAGTTGCCTGCTTATTGTGTCCCACGTTTTGGGAGGTTATACGATAGACGGACAAATTACCACTACTTTTACTTGGTTTCGGTCTTTAATGAGCACTGCACTTATCGTCAGAGAATCTGTTTCCATTGTGGAGAATGCCGGGAAGATAAGTCCTAACCTTGTTCCTTCTTGGGTGAGGAAATATTTAAGGGACTTTGACGAAAATGGATTTTTAAAAATGAAGGACAAGAACGACAACCGTCCTTCTATTTAGATAGGTAATTTTAAATTTTTGAGATATGCGTTTATATAGATTTATCGATACAGACAAGAAAATTGACGTAGTTGTCGTTACAGATGGTTCTTGTGAACAAAAAAGAGTTTTTATCACTGAATCTCCAAGAGGCGTTGTTCCTGCTGGTTCTGTCAATCCTTCTGCTGATGAAAAAGCAGGAAGTGATGCTTTTCTTGCTTTGGGTTGGAAATGGAATGTGGGAGAAAGTGTTCAGCATGAAGAGTTGGTTGCGTTTGCTGAAAACAATGCGCTTACTCTTACAATCGAACCGCAAGGACTGAATGAGGTTGTTGCTGTGAATGCAGAATGGAACGATGAGAATGCTTGTGTGCTGTCTGTTTACACTACTGTTCCGGCAGAAAAGGAAATTGAAATTTATTTTCCCAATTCGGTAAAACTCAATAACTCTATAGGAAGATATGGTGTTATTAGAGGTGATAGAAAAGTGCTTACATCAAAAGTAAATGGTCGCACTCCTATGGAATTTACTTTGACAGACTTGGGTTTGGATGCTAAGGAAGATTTAAATCTTGTCGTAATGGCAGATGCCGGAGTGCAGAAATTTGAAGTTGTGGCTAAAAACAGTAAGTAACTATGCTTAGGCTTTTATTTACAACAAAAGATTTAAGCAAGCAAATGACTGTCATAACAGATGGTGTAGACAGTCAGATGAATGTTTTTGTAACTGAAAATACGGTAGGTGATGTAGACTATTACAAATCTTTAGGGATTGTAATAAAAGCTGGTATTACCTATAATATCGGTAAGTTTATAGAATGGTGTCTTGCTAATGAATTGGGTCTTATCGGCTATCCCGAAGGACTGGAAGAAGAAAAGATCAATTATGTAAACGTTCTTGATAGAACGGAATATACGTTTACATTGCAGACAAAATCTCTTTTTTTCGTTAATACGGGTGAAAGCAAGAATTTTGTTGTTACTTCCAGCAAGCAGGAATATCGGGACGGTGCGCCTTACGGGAAACCCATAGCCGTTGCTATTCAGATTAAAATTTCCGGTACAGGTTTTTCGGGTAATGCGGGAATAAGTCAAATTTCTGCTACAGAGAATCCTACTGACAAGCAAAGAACTGGTACAGCTACAATCATTCAGAATGAGAGTGGAAAAACAGCAACCATTTCTTTAAGTCAAGCTGCATCTGTTATTACTTATGAAAATACGATCACAGCCAATAAGACAACTCTTACTTTTGCTGCAACGGCAGGTGATCAAGTGGTCACAATCACTTCTACCAGACAAAAGAAGCTGAACGGTAAGAACAGTGGTTCCCCAACTACCGTAAATACTACAGGAAAGGTAACCGGTACGGGTTTCTCTTTGAAAACTCAATCGGGAGCAAATTATACTGTTTCCGCCACTGAAAATACAAATGAGACTACCGGAAGAACAGGAACTCTTGTTGTGACACAAGAAGGGTCGGGCGCAAAATCAATTACGATTAATTTAAGTCAACCTAAAGCAACCGTTGCTTATACTTATAATTTGACTTCAAACCCTTCAAGAGTGGAATTTGTTGCTACGGGTGAAACAAAAACTCTTTCTATTTCTTCTACAAAACAAAAGACGGTAAATGGAAAGAATAGTGGTAGTCCTGTGGCTGTGAATTATACTACGACAGTTTCCGGTACAGGTTTTTCGAAAGGAACAACCGAATATTCCGTTGTAGCAGCGGTCAATACTGGTACAGCAAGAGAAGGGTCAGCAGTTGTAAAACAATCGGAAGGAACAAAGCAAATAACAATTACGCTATCACAGGCAGCAGGCACTTCCGCTTAATTTTTTATTGTCGTGAGTAGGAAAAGTAAACATAAAAATCAAGAAAAGACGGACCTGTTAAAGGGTCTGTCTAATCTTTCTTTGGAAGATATTGTAGGATTGCAGAAAACTCTTCCTACTTTGCTTCAATCCAAATTACAGCAGATGTCTCGTTCTGATGATTTGGAAAATCTTTTAAAAGCTAATTTGTACCTGGATAATGTCAATCAAAGACAGGACAATGTAAAGGCTGTGTTCTTTAATCCAGATGAAGCAAGTGATACGGGAAGAGGATATAAAGACCCTATGTTTTACGGGTCGCTTCCTTTTGAAGTACTTCGAAGGATGGGGGACATTTTTGTTGTCCGGGCTGTGGTGAATACCCGTGTTGAACAGGTACAGAATTTCTTGCATTTTTCAACAGATGAACAGAAAGAAGGTTACACTATCCGAAGAAAAAGAAATCCTTTTGAGAAACAAAGTACAGAACATTCAAGAGAAGATCAGATAAAGATAGCCTATATTCGTAAATTCTTGGAAGAAGGCGGTTTCCATGACAAGTGGGAATCTTTTGATACATTTCAGGATTTTGGGAGAAAAGTTGTGTTTGACAGTTTAACGCTTGATCAGCTTGCCTTTGAGATTGTAAGAGACAGGTCTTGGAATTTGGCGAGATACCGTGCCGTAGATGCTTCTTTGATTCGTTTCTTGGACAGTATTGACCCTAAGTTCCGAGACGAGTTTGAAAAGTACCGTTTCAAAGGTTATCTTCCTAAATATTGTATGGCATGGCAAGGGCAGATCATGGAAAATCCTGTTACGCATGAAAGCGTGATCTTCTATCCTTGGGAACTTGGAATAGGTATCCGAAATAAATCCACCAACATCTATAAAAATGGGTATGGCACGTCAGAGCTGGAAACATTGTCCAGTGTTATGACGTGGATTTTGTGGGGGTTTGAATATAACGGAAATTATTTTAGCAAATCTTCTCAACCAAAGGGAATTATCAATGTTAAGAATCCGAACATATCTCAATCTTCTTTGGATGAGTTCAGACAGGCTTGGCAACAGACTATGGTGGGTACACGTAATAGTCATAGAATGCCCATTATCAATGGGTTAGACCTCCAGTGGTTAGATTTAAGCAAGAATACCAACCGTGACATGGAGTTTAGTGATTGGTTAAAGTTCCTGTTGGTTATGTCCTGTGCTGTATATCGTATCGATCCATCTGAACTTGGTTTCCAATTCAAAGACCAGACTAATATATTCGGACAAGCCGGTCAGAAAGAACGATTGCAGCACTCCAAAGACAAAGGATTGAAACCTATCCTTGTATTCTTACAAGAAGTAATCAATTACTATCTTGTTTCTGAAATGGATGAAGATTTTGAATTTGTCTTTACTGGTGTGGATGCAGAGGATGAAGGCAGACAGGTCGAGATTGATGCTAAGAAGATTCAAAACGGTATGGTTTGCTTAGAGGATATTTTTGAAAAATACTCTGGACGAAAATTCAATCCCGAAACGGATACTATCCTGAATCAATCCTATCAACTTCAAAAGCAAATGCAGATGCAGCAGGCTATGTATGGTGGAGAAGCGATGAATGAAGAAGTGGATCGTCAGATAGCTTCGGAAGAAAAGGAAGATACACAAAAATCTTTCAGTTCGAATCCTATCATGGATGCTGCTATGTCTTACATTGAAAAGAATTGGGGTGAGAAGTGAACGTTCGATATGTCAAGAATATAAAGGTTGAGAAAATGCCGTTGGTGTCAAATATACATCATCATGTTGACCCTATGCGTTATCCTAAAGTACAAGAAGGTTATGAAGGGATGGCGCAGGTCATTTTCTCGACACAGATAAACAATATGTTAATGGATTTGACTAAGAAAATGGTCAGTCAAAAATCGAAGTAGTCTATGCTATTCACACCGGAAGAAATACAGCAGTTGTTTTTCATTGTCGATTATCGTATTGCACGAGTGATCGCCGATGTATTGGGAAAAGATTATCTTTCCCCAGACGACATAGATGTACTTAAAAGGTTCGATTTTGACCTAAAGACAGAAATTCTAAAAATACCACCTTACTGGCAAGCATTCATATTTGGACGGTTAGCAGCCATACTTTCCCCAGCACAGCTTTCTTCGCTTAATTTTGATGATTTGAGACAATATGTCGAGAAAGAACAATATCCACAATTGACAACAAGGGAAAAAGCAGAATACAATGCGTCTGCCATGCGCTCTTATTCTTATATAAAAGGAATGGGAAATAAAATAAAGGATTCCCTTTCTTCCACCATATCGGAAGAAGAAATGAAAATAGCTGTTGCGGAGCGAGAAAGGGAAGTTGAAACAGCTATTAAAGAAGAACTTTCGGAAGGGGTTCTAAAAAGAAAATCTGTTCAGTCTATAGTAAGTGCGCTTGGGCATAGATTGGACGAATGGAATCGTGACTGGGGACGTATAGTTGCTACCGAAATGGAGAACATTTTTCAGATAGGTACGGCTCAAATGATAATGAAGGAACATGGCATCCATGCTAAGGTGTATAAGCAAGTGTATCCTGGTGGCTGTAAATATTGTATTAATGCTTACACGACAAATGGTATAGGTTCTAAACCTGTTGTATTTGATTTATCTGAACTTATTGCCAACGGAACGAATATAGGAAGGAAGTCAAAGGACTGGAAACCAACACTTTACGTTTTGCATCCAAATTGCAGATGTAATCTTCGTTATATTCCAGATGGTTATGAATGGGATGACAAAACACAGTCTTTTGAACCCCAAAAAGTGGAAGAAAAGGATCGTGTCCAAAGGAAGTCAAAAGTGAAAATTACAGTAGGAACAAAATATTTCGAAGTATAATGAAGACAAGAACAATTTTCAACTCTGGTTATATCAGCATACCTACAGTGGATAGTTCAAAATGGATAAAGGATATTCAAGTGGGTGATGTTATAAAGACTGTCTCTGGTTACAGGAGGGTGAGTAAGGTAGTTCAGTTTGAACCATCATATATACCTTGCGTCTTGGATGTGTGCTATATCACAGAGGATGAAACTCTTGAAAAGGGGTATCGGGAAGATGCACTACATAGGATAACTGAAAACTCCTTTGTTTTGTGCAGCAACAAGGCGAAAAGAGCTAACAAGATACGACCTGGAGATGTTATCATGCTGAAAAATGGTTGTAAAGGTAAAGTAACCAACATTATACAGATACCTATTGACAATGTTTCGCAATATTTTTATAGTTTTGAGCTTGATAAGCCGGACTTCTTTTTTGCAGATAATGTCTGCATCCCGGATGTAGTTTGCAGCAGTAATTCAAAATAAAGAATGAGATTGGTTGAAAGACATATTGTAAAAGATAACCGATTTGAAGATGTTTGTTTCAAATCAGGTCTGTTGTATAATTATGTCTTATATAATGTACGTCAAGGAATTTTCAACGAAGAGTATCTGAAAGAATATGAATTTTCAACCAAACTTTGTAAAGAAAATCAATTTGATTTTAGAAATCTTCCTACTGCAATTTCTCAACAAGTAGTTACACAGGTATTTTCAAATATAAAAGGATGGATAAAGGCGAAAAAGGAATTTGAAAAGAATCCATTTAAGTTTCGTTCAAAACCGAAATTACCTAATTATAAGGAAGGCAAGAAACAGAATACGGTAGTTTTTACAACCTCCGCTTGTAGAGTTAAAAATGGATACATTTACTTTGTTAAAAACATTGTTCCACCAATTAAAACCAAAATAGGAGACAATAAATTATGTCAAGTTAGAATTGTACCGCAAGCTACTTGTTATGTAGTAGAAGTGATTTATGAAAAGAAAGAACAAGATTTGAATTTAAATAAAGACAATGTTCTTTCGATTGATTTGGGGTTGAATAATTTATGTTCATGTATTAACAATGCAGGAAAACAACCTTTCATTGTAAACGGACGAATTGTGAAATCTTTTAATCAGTGGTACAATAAGAGAAAAGCTAAATTAATGTCTTTTGCAGGAGATAAAGGAACTTCAAAAAGGCTTAGGAGACTAAATAATTATAGGAATTTTTGGATAGAGGATCATATTCATAAGGTTAGTAGATTTATTATAAACTATTGTGTTGACAATAATATCGGTAGTCTTGTGGTAGGGCTGAACAAAGGATGGAAACAGGAAATTAATCTTGGAAAGAAAACAAATCAGAAGTTTGTAGAAATTCCTTTTTCAAGGCTTATAGACAAAATTTCCTATAAATGTAAATTAGTTGGAATTAGTTTTTATCTTAGCGAAGAATCCTATACATCAAAAGTTGATCATTTGGCTTTTGAAGAATTAGGGAAACATGATGCTTACTTAGGTAAAAGAAAGAAACGTGGATTGTTTCAAAGCTCTGTAAATAAACTGATTAATGCAGATATAAACGGAGCTATTGGAATTGGAAGAAAAGTATTCGGTGATTCTTATGCAAGTAGGATAATCGATAGTGGGTTAGCGTTTAACCCTATTAGAGTAAACATTTTATAATGTGAATTTGATAAATAAAATTTTAAAATTTTAATGACGTGGGACTGAACCTGAAAGCGTTACTTGGTTTACAGACGCAAAAAGAAAAAATAGATGAGTATAAAGGACTTCTGAAAAAGGAAAGAGAAATAAAGCAAGAAGTAGATTCACTTGCGGAGAATTACTCTTTACAGAAGTCTCAATACGATTCTTTGAGAGGTAGTGACAATGTGGAAGCCGCTATGAAGGCAGAGAGTTGTTTCAGTGAGTTCTTGAAACAGCAATCAAAGGATTTAATGAGTGTTTACAATAGAAGAAATTCTATCCAGAAGTCGATAGAGAGGCTGGAAAACGATGAAGATTTTGCTGAAATGGCAAAAGATATTCGTCACCTTTTTGAATGTCGGGAACTTTGGAAACAAGGGTTGATTAAAAAATCGGTTTATTTTGATTTGTTCAAAGCAAAGCAAGGAAAGGTGCAATTTGCCGATGTACTGGTTTTTAGAGGTGACAAACTTCTTATCTTGAACCGTGTGGGAGAAAAGGGAGCGGTATCGAACGATTGGTGCATTCCAGGGGGACATGTTGATCCAGGAGAAACTTTCTTGCAAGCAGCCAAAAGAGAGCTGTTTGAAGAAACTGGCATTGATATGTCGGAAAGTTTATTGATTCCTGTCGGTAAGTATATCCCCAAAAGAAAAGGGATAGAGATTCACTATTTTATGTGTCATATTGACGATCAGACACCAGTTAATATCCTTGTGGATGCGGAAGAGGAAACAGGGTCGGAATGGATCAATCCTTACACGGAACTTGATCTTTACAACTTCATTTTTGATATGAAGGATAATATCAAGCGTATTCTTGGTATTGAAGTGCCGGACGAATTTCAACTTGTAATGAAGTCATTCAAGGACGGGAAAATATCAAAGGAAGTATTTACTACCTATTGTGAGAAAAACCCTGAAAAGCTGGAAAAATCGGCAAATAAGACTTCTTTTACACATGAAGAAAGAAAAGATTTGACAAAGAAAGGCGAAGCAATGCCGAATGGAAAATATCCTATTAGAAATCGTCAGGATTTGAAAGATGCTATCCGTTTGTCCGGTAGTTCTTCTATGCCAAAGGAAGATGTAAAGAAATGGATCAAGAAGCGTGCAAAAGAGCTTAATTTGGAAGATGAACTGCCGGAAGATTGGAAAGTTGAAAAAACAATGGATACGGAAGATGCGCATACATTGCAACGTGAATCTTTGGATGGAGAAACTAAAAATATCGTCCGTACAGAAGATGGAGTAGGGGAAGGCTGTTCTCATGAAAAAGAAATTGAGAAAGCTATCACTTTCAAGAGAACTGTTTACGAAGAACCAAACAAATATACTTATGGAAACTTCCAAATTTTTTTTAGTGATAATGACGGAGATCATGGAAATAAGTTTGCTGACCTTTTAGCTACCTTTCAAAAAGTGGCAGATTTGGACAAACCTTTTTCTGTAATTATCAAGACAGAAGATAAAGGAGAACAAGAATGGAAGTTTGGTACTAAATTCAGATTAAACGGCGTTTCCAAAACAGAAGATATTAGAAAATCACAAGAGGACACTGTTTCTAAGAAAGAAAAGGAAGATGAACTTGAAAAGTCCGAGAGGAAAGATAAGAGTATTTTCAACACTTACCTTAACTTTCTTGAAGGTGCTAAGACCCGTCTTAAAAACATTCATTGGGGAGAGGAAGATAACTCGAAGCACGTTTATCTTGATGATCTTTCAGAAAATGTTTCTGAATTTGAAGATAAGATCGCAGAAGCCGGTCAAGCAGGATTCGGACGGTTTAAAGATGGAGAAATACAAGGTGACGAGGTGGAAGAATCTGATCCTATCGCTATTTGCCAGATGATTTTCGACAAGACGGTTGAGTTTAGAAAGGAACTTGCCGGACGGGACGAATACAATGGTGAGGTAAGTTGGATTGATGATTTCCTTGCCACACTCAAACAATCGAAATACAGATTGCAATTGCATTAATACAAAAGGTATAGATTGTGATAATTATTAATAAAAGTTAAAATATTGGGTTATTGCAATCTATACCTATTTTTGCAGTATTTTTGAGTGTCGCTATTACGCTTATATTTAATATAACAATCATAGAATGTTTGATAGTTTCAAATTATATGTAGACTTGGACTTGGAAAAGGCTAAAAAGGATGATTCTTTGAATGAATCTCCATATTCTAATATGGTCTTTTCCGGCGTAGCTTCTGATTCTTCAAAGGACGATGAAGAAGAAGTGTTAGAGCCGTCTGGGTTTATATATGATAGATTTTTGAAATCAGGATTGTTCAATCTCGATCATTTGCCGACAAGATCTCCTATCAATAAAAGTAGATTTTGGATAGGAGAACCTATTGAAGCCTATGTGAAAGACAACAAGTTTTTCGTTAAAGGCAAATTATGGGAAAAATCACCGGAGGCTCGTGCTTTTTGGGATAAGGCTATTGAAATGAAGGAATCCGGTTCAACAAGAAAGCCCGGAATGAGTGTCGAGGGCAAGGCTTTGGAAAGAGATAAACGGAATCCAAAAAGAGTAACAAAGGCTCTTATCACAAACATAGCGTTGACCATGACACCTGTTAACACTAAAACTTATCTTGACATTGAGAAAAGCAAGGGTGCACATGGGAACGATTTGCTGGAAACGCAGAAATCCGCTATTCTTTTTGAGTATTGTACCGAAAATGGGATAGTTCAGATAGATAACAATTTCAAGGTAAACTTCCAAAAGTCTCATTCTTTCGATGTGGAGTCTTTTTGGGAGATTTATAAATCGGTACAGGAAGGAAGATTGGATAGAAGTGTACTTAATACACTCGTAGAAAGAGTTCGACAATAATTTTTAAATAGATAGTGAGTATTATGTTAGACTTGAATGAAATTAAAAATGATCCACTATACAAGGCACTTGAAAATTCTGGTTTCAGTGCAGAAGATATTGCTTCTATGGTGGAAAGAGGGGATGTAACTTTTGAGAAGTCTAAAACAGTTGCCGAGATGAAGGATTCTGAAAAGAAGGAAGAGAAAAATATCGGTGACGACAAGAAGCATGAAGATGCTCTTAAAGAGGACGTAAAAGAGGACAAGAAAGACGTAAAGGATTTGAAAGAAGACATCAAAGAAAAAGAAGATAAGGTTGAGAAATCTTTCTCTATGGAAGATATGAGATCTTTCGGAGCTTCTTTGGCTGCCAATATCGTAAAGGGGATGACCGAAGTTATGAACGAACGTTTTGGTAACATTGAAAAATCTTTGGAAACTTTCGGCGCGCAAGCTCCATCTTTCAAAGGTGTTCAGACTTCTGCTGTTTTGGAGAAATCCATGAAGCCGGAAGTGGACGAAGAAGGAAAGACTTTATTGTCTGTAACAAAACAGCGACCTTTAGTTACTGCTGCCATCAATAAGGCTATCGAAAACGAAGGAGAAGAACTTGAAAAATCCATTGGCGATGATGCTTTAGCTTTCTTGGCAGATACGCAAGCCGAAACTATTGGCAAGAACTTGGCGAAGTTCATGTACGAAAAGTATAATATCAAGTTCCACAAGTAAGAAACAATTCGATTGAATATAATATAAAATATTGATAATCATGGAATTATACAATTATAATGATTTGGCAGCTTTTGGAGGTAGCAATAACGTTGCTGACGTGTTGAAAGCTATGGAAGCCGGCTTACAGACTGGTATGCAATACAACGACCAGATTAACAATGGTGGAGGTTTGAAAATAGAATCTTTGGATGCTTACATCAAGGTTCTTGCCAACCGTTTGAATCAGTTGGTCTTTTATAATGAAATGCCGAAACAGAGAATCGAGAATACGGTTCATCAGTACAACCAGTTGTACAAATATGGTGAAGATGTAGGTATCTTCAACCGTGAAGGTGAAACGCCGGAAGAAACCGATACTCAATACATTCGCAAATCTGTTATCGCCAAGTTCATGGGGTTGACTGGACAGGTAACAGACCCGGCAATGTTGGCGAAGTTGGCAGGTGGTATGAACATGTACACTCGTGAGGTACAGAACAAGACAACTCTGTTACTTACTTTGATTGACACTAACTTGACGAGTGCGGATTCTACTTGTGTGGAAGAAGAATTTGATGGTATTTTCCGTCAGCACATGATGGGTGTCGCTTCTGCTGATCGTGGTTCTACGGAAGGTATGAGCACAGAACAGATTTTGGATGCTTATTATGGCTCTGCTGCCGTTATTGATGCACAGGGTGGCATTTTGACTGATGCTTTGGTAGAAGATGCTGCTGACGCTGTTGTAAATGTTTACAATGGTTATATCGACCGTATCGTTTCTGCTCCGGTTGTATTTAACAACTATGTGAAGAAATTCCATGAATCGAAACGTGTTGTTGTCGGTATGGCTAACAGCGTTGTAGGGGCAACGATGGGTCAGTCTGTAAACAATATCGTAACACAGTTTGGTAGCGTTGCAGTTAAGAGCGATAAGTTCTTTGACGTTCGTAAACCTATTAAGGCAACTGCTACTGCTACTTCTCCGAAAGCTCCGGCAATTCCTGTTGCAGGTGGAACAAAATTGGCTGTTATTGCAGATGCTAAAACCAATTTTACATTACATGCAGGTTCTTATGGCTATCTGGTAACTGCAAAGAATCGCTATGGCGAATCTGCTCCGCTTAAATTGACAGATACCGCTTTGGCTGTTGCAGTTAATCAGTCAGTTGACTTACAATGGACAGCCGGTGTAGGTGGAGCTTATCAGGCTACCGCTTATGTGGTTTATCGTACTAAGAAAGTAACTGCTTTGACAAACACGACAGAATATTATCCTATCTTTACTATTCCGGCTTCTATGCTGGCTGCTGGATATGATGGTGCGGCTGCTACAAAGGTTCGTGACCGTAACCGTATCATTGCAGGAACGAAGTCTGCTTTGATTTACTACAATGATAGCCAGATCAACGAATACTTGCAGTTCGGTGACACTCGTAAGATCGACTTTGCAATCACCGCTCCGTCTCGTAGATTTGCAATTTTGAACTACGGCACTCCGGTTTTGTATCAGCCCGCTAAGATGTGTCGTGTCATCAATATCGGTGATGAAGGCTTAGGTGCATAAGAGATCATAGGAATTAAAATAAACAAGAGGGAAGGAAAGGGTTCTTGTAGCTTCTTCCCTTCCCTTAATAATTTAAGTTTAAAATATGGTAACAATCGTATCAACAATCTATAAGGACACTGTTATCCAATTTGGAGATGAACTTGTGAAGTTTACGAACGGTAAGTCAACCGTAAAGGATGAGACTTGGGAATATATCAGAACGGGCGGCTTTAAAGGAATCACTTCTTTGGAAGATGCAGAGAATTTGGAAAAGGAAAAATCTGAAAGAGAAAAGGATGATGAAGCCACTATCAAAGTTCTGAAAGATGAGTATGACTTTGAAATCAAACGTTTGAACGGTATTATCAGCGACAAGAACGCTCAAATTGAAAAAATGAAACAAGCTGCTGATGTTTGGAGAAAAGAGTGTGAAAGATTGATGAATGGTGGAAAGCCAAAAGAAATAGAAGAAGAGAAAGAGAAAGAAGAAAGTTCTTATAATGAAGAAGAAATTGCTTCTTTGAAAGAAGATATGTCCAAAATGTCTTTCGAAGATTTGAAAACTCTTGCTATTGAAAATGGTATGTCTAAGCAAAAGGCAGGAAGATTCAAAGAAGAAGATCAGAAGGGCGAACTTATCAATGCGATAATTTCTTTACCTAAAAAATAAAAGGTTATGCCGGGACAACTGACGTTTACAATAAAATATAAAAAGAACACAGGATCGGTCATTTCGGTAGCCGAAATGTGGAACAACTACTTGTATGGTATCACTATACAGGCTGGAACTGGAACGGCTTTTTCTGACGATGCTCTTAGAACTTATCTTAGTGCAGCGCAGAGAGAGGTTGAGAACTATTTCAATCTCAAATTTGTAAAACAGTTGGTTGAATCGGAAACGCATTCTTATTACAGGACAGATTATTTTCAGCAATTCCCTATCATACAAACCAACTGTCCTGTAAGAGTTCCTCTTGCTCTTACGGGTATGTTAAACAAGATGGAGCAGATCATTTATCCGCAAGCATGGCTTACATGTGAAAAGGATATGGACGGGATAGGAAAACGGAGAATGAGCGTAGTTCCTACTGGCGCAAGCTCGGTCAGAGGAAATGCCGATGTTATTCTTACCGGGATAACAACTCAAATAGGATTCCAACGGTACACAAATATTCCAGACTATTGGGATATTCAATATATAACTGGATTTGATTTGGACAAGATGCCGGTTGATTTGATAAACCTGGTTGGCAAGCTCGCTTCATTTGGCCCGTTAAATATCGCAGGAGATATGATATTCAATCTTCCGGGTATTGCGTCCATGCACTTAGAAATAGACGGGCTTAGACAATCTATTAACTCCACCGCTTCTGCGGAAAATGCAGGGTATGGAGCACGCTTGAAACAGTATCAGAAGGAAATAGCGGAAACGGTAGGACGGATAAAACTCGTGTACGATCAGTTTAAATTTTTGGTATTGTAGGAGGTATTATGGGGAAAAGCATTTTACAATCGCCCGTTCCGGCTTTAAGCAACGCAAGTCCTGAATTTATGCGTTCAGAGTTCGATTCTGCTGTTTATTTAAAAGGATATGAGGTAATAATCGAAAAGGCTTTGCGTTGTCCTTGTAACGCGCCGGATTCTCCTTTGACGGATTGTCAGAATTGCTTTGGTACTGGATATTTTTATGTGAACCCTGTAAGCACACATGCACTCATAACCGGAATAAACGGAAACAACGATTATAAGCGTTGGTCGGAAGAACTGATAGGAACTATCAATGTAACGGTGACAGATGTAGATAAACCTAATATGGGGTATTTTGACAGGATCACAATTCAAAAGGAATACTCTTATTTCAGTGAAAATCTTCCTGTCAGAACGGACGGAGAGAACTTTTTCATATTTACTACTTATAAGCCGTTATCCATATACAGCATACATGTGTTTGATGGTTCTATGATGCCTTTAAGACAGCTTTCAGTGACAGATTACAAAGTGAGTGAAACGAACCCTTATTGTATAATTTTGACTGCCGATATGGCTTTAAATCCGGTCGTGAGCGTTTATTATCAGCATCAACTGGAGTTTCATGTGCTGGATTTCCCGCATGAAGTACGTGCTTCATGGAAAAAGAACAAGGAATCAGGACAATTGGAAAGGACAAGGCTTCCTATCCAGGCGGTAGCAAGAAGAACACATTTGATAGTCTCTGAAAAACCTAATTTTGACGGTTCTGGCGTTATTTTGAACGACAACATACAAATGAAGGTGGTGGAATGATTTTACCAATAGACATAGATTTAGGTGATCTTGTGGAAGAATTTGATCTTTCAGGAGATCAATCTGTGTTTTTAGGTTCTTCCATTATTGACGCAGTTGTAGCGGAATATCAGATTAGGTGGCAAAATCTTATATCAAGCGAACTTCATAAGACAAGGAATGAATATAAAAGGGGAGTTTTCATAGAAAGGGAATCCCCTTTGTCTGTTACATTTGGATTGACAAATAGAGAATCTCCTATTCCTTTAATGATAGAAGAAGGGCAGCCACCTTTTGATGAAAAAGAAGGATTTAGAAATTCCTCAAAAAGAAAGGAAGCAGAAGGTGGAGGTTGGTACATTGACATTCCTTTCCGTCACGCAACTTCGGAAGCGGTAGCGGATTCTGGATTGTTTTCAACTATAATGCCACAGCAGATTTATAATGCTGTAAGACAGTCAGGGAGATTGGGAAAGGGAAATTTGCCGGAAAACTTTTCGGAAAAGGGACAAAGAAAAGAAATAAACAGGTTGGGAGTAAATAAACCATCTTACATGCACAAAGCACCTATTTATCAAGGTCTTACGAAAGTAAATATAGCTTCTACAGCAAACGAGACAAGAAGTGGCTATTTTACATGGAGAAGGGTAAGTGAAAATTCTGACCCCAACAGTTGGTGGAACGGAGGTATCATCCCATACAAGCTCATGAATAAGGCTCTTGAACAAGCTAAGATAGATATAGTTGCAGATAGGGTCATAAACGAATTTTTAAAAACTATTTGACTATGTTACAGATAGTTAAGATAAAAAAGATTATAGAAAGCTGTTTGGAATATGTTCAGACTGACTTTGAAAGCAAGAAAAATGAAAAGGATTCTTTCTTGTATAAGGTGTTGGGAGATACACAGGATGGTTCTTACAACTTTTATGAGCAAGCAAAGAATTTCTTTTTAAGGAAAGAAACGAACCCTAACAACATAAAAGTGTTGTTGGAATATCCAAAGGACAGAACAGGGTTGCCGGCTTATGTAATCAGAGAACCGGGAAAGAGAACTGGTATTGCCAATTCCATAGGCAAGATAGAATCTTTTATGGGTGGTGTTCCTATGTACAGAGATACAAGACAGTATGGACTGGAAATTATGTGTTTTTCTGTAAATATGAACGAATCAATTCTGATGTCGGAAGTTTTGTATGCGCTTTTACTTGGTTCTTGGGACTTGCTGGCTTCTCAATTTCTCAAAATAGAGTTTTCCATGAAAGAACTGATGATGGAAAATAGATTGATGCCAACTCCTATTTTTATTCGTTCCATAGGATTGGAATTATCTTCCGAAGAAATAGCACCCGGACTTGTGGACACTACTTTACTTGGAAAGATCATTTTTGGAAAGGTCAACCAAGTGGATAGTATTGCTCTTGGCGACCCAACCGCTATCGATGGACTTCCAGGGGTGGAATCGGAAATTAAGGGCAGTTGGTAGTACATTGAGTGAAAAATGATTACCTTTGGAAAATAAATATGGAGAAGAGAATCAAAGGATTTGTTTTCATTATCTGAATTTTCAACCTTTACGGAAGAAAGATAATTTAAAAAGAGAGATACAATTCCTTCTAATTATTTGGAAAGAATAGAGGGGATAAAATCATATATATAAATTCGATATATAAATAATTGAAAATCAATAAATTATGGCAACATCATTTATTTTTAATAATAAACAAATTACTCTCCCCGGGGCGTATTCTACCATAAAAAGCGGAGAAACAAGCCCTTCGAGAACGCTTGATTACGGTCGTTGCATCATAGTTGACACAGGAGTTTATGGTGCAAATTGGTGTGGTGGTTCTGGTGTATCTGGGGAAAACTTTCAGGGACTGGATTCTGTATATAGATTTGATACTTTGGCAGAGTTTCGTTCTTTCATGAAAGGTGGTATGTACTGGAAAATTGCAGAGGCACTTTTTACACCGGACTATTCAAATCCTGCCTCTACTGGTATTTCACAGCTTTTGTTTGTTAGAGCTGCACAGACAACTTCTGCCACTATCACTTTTGCAACAACGGCAGGCGGAACATTTGAAGTTAAAACTTTGGACGAAGGAAAGGGAGCAAATGGTACACTTTCGGAAGCTGGCAATCTGATTACTGGTTATGGAGTTTCTATTGTGGCAGGAGAAGATGATCCTGAAAAATGGATCATGAAGTTTTACGTTGGTTCTTTCACAGGGTACGCAGAAGATGGTTATCCTATTGGAGAAACACCGGAAGATCAGGCAGCACCTACTTTGGTATTGCAGTCACCGGAATTTGACAATATCCAGACTTTGATTGATTGGGCTAAATCTGATTCTAATTTTGCTAATTTGTTTGTCTTGACGGCTAATGCAAAGAAAGAAGGTGAAGGAACTGTATCTGAAAGTGACGTAACAACTGCACTCGCAGGAAAGAAATTTGTCCTTGCAAAAGGAGCGACTGAAACTTACAATGCACAGTATTTGACAGATGCGCTTGCTGCTATTACAGGTTTGGACTATAGCTTTATCATGACCGACCAATTTGGTGAAAATGCTAACTCTGCATTGCAGTCACAAGTTATTTCACACATTAACAGTCAAGCTAAATACACTCATTTCTTGTTTGTAGGTGGCTACAATGATCAAGCTAAATTCAAAGATTCTCTTGATTTGGCGAAAGGTTTCAATAGCGAACTTGTCCAGTTGGTGCATGGTGGTGCGGGTATGGCATCCAGCATTACAGGCATTAAAACGCGTTGGTGGGGTGTGATGTATAACTTGTGCTGTATCTTAGGAAGAACGGCAGGAAAACCGCCTTATATTCCTGTCACAAACAAGACGATCGGTATCGACAAATTACAGCATACTTTGAGTGAAACGGAGAAGGTAAAGGCTTTGGATGCCGGTATGCTTGTGACGGTTTACAATGATTACACGAACAATTTTGTGGTATTGCAGGGTGTGAATACTTTGCAAGATAACAAGGTGTTATTCAACTCCAATGGTCAGAGCCACAGCATCCAGTTCATGCGTATTGTAGCGCAGATTAACAAGGAATTGGTTGTAAATGCTTCTATTGATCTGCTTGGACAGGAAAATGGTGTAAATGTCAATACTTTGTCTGCCGGCGCAGTGAAGGACTGGACGGTTGCTTATTTGCAATCCAGAGTAGCAACGGAAGCACAGGATAACTTGCTTCTTTCTTTTAAAGATGTTGTCGTAACAAGACAGGAAGATGCTTGGTTTGTTACTTACAAGATCGTTGTTAACAATGAAATCAACAAGTTGTTCTTTACAGGCTTCTTAATTCGTGGATAATAATTCTAAAATAGAATATCATGCAGACATTTAGTGCACCTATGGCATATATCAAAATTGGCGGTGAGACTGCTGGTTTTGTCAGAAATATTACCGTACAGGAACAGATCAATCGTGTGGATGTACAAGGGTTAGGTAGTTTGCCTATTCAGGAAATTCCGCCTGTATCTTACAGATGTTCCGCAACTGTGGACCAGTTCTTTTTGTCTTTCAAAGCTCCGGTGGTAGAAGCAATGATCCATCGCTTGGGAACTTTGCAGGAAGTTTTGGATACTCTTACATTTGCAGAACAAGGTTTCTCTATCATGATCTATAAGAAATTGGTTCAGAACTTTGATGATTCTCGCAAGATGGTAACACAGGTTGATCCGACAGGACAGACGATTGCCCTTTTAACTCCGTGTTTCATTGAGAATCAGAATTGGCAGTTGCAAGAACAAAGCGTTTCGAGTTTCAACGTTAATATCAGGTATCTTAACCCCATAGTAACAGCGGAATACTGATTATTTTAACAAATAATTAACAATTAAGTAAAGCGTGGTGCAAGTTCAAAAGACTTAAATCACGCTTTGTTAGTTTAAGATAGGTAGGCAATTATATGCCTTAAAAACAATGGTAACTTTGTACCGGTGCAAACTGGCATACAGTTACCTAACCAATAGGTATTACATATCATATTGTGGTGGTCCAAATTTTGTTACTTCTTGGAACGATTTTAGAGTTAATTTGTTTATAGTTAAATAGTTAATGTCGGTCCATATTTGAGTACGAATGTATCCAAACAGTTGGTATTTTAGAAATAACGCCAAAATTCTTACTTTCTCTGTTTTATCATTATATTTGCATATATCAATCAATTAATCACAAAACAAAGTATGAATACGAAAGAAATTACAGTAAAAGGAAGAAAGTACGAAATTCAATTTCCTAATGTAGGACAGTATTACCAGATCGAAGTAAACAAGCAGAGATTAGGAAAAGGAAGTTACAACTCGTTGATTAGCAACCCTACCATTACAGCACAGCGTGCGTTGGATATGATTGACGTTGAGGCAACATTATCCGTTCTTTGTCCGCAGTTGGTTGCGGATTTGAAGGTAAAAAGTTTCTCGGAACTTGGATTGAAAGATTTTAAGGAGATCAGCGATATTTACATGAACGAGGTGTTTCCTTTCTTGAAAGAGGCTGAAAAAATACTTTCTTCTGTGGACTAATGAATCGGGAAGAATATAGGAATTTTGTTATAAAATGGAATAACGCTTTTCCTATTGATAGGTGGTTTAGGAACAAGCACAATATCCCTTTTCTTTCGGAAGAACATAAGAAGTGTGATTTCTTTACTGAACTTATGGAGTTCGAAGAAGAAAAGGCATTTTATGAACTTAATCAAGAAAAGAAAGAAAGAGAGGAAAAGACACAAGAATATATTCCCAATATCGGGGATTGGTTGAAAGCACCGGAAGGTGAAATTTCGGAACAAGATACTGCCTTCTATGAAGATCAGATGTTTAAGATGATCGAGATGGAGCAAAAGGCAAAAGAAAAAGGTAAGGAAAATGGATAACGAAAAAAGACTTAGGGTGTCGGTGGATGTCTCTCAACTTAGGTCGGTCGGGAGAGATGTCGAGAATATGCAGCGAAGAATAGTCGAGAATAATAACGACATTATTCGTCAGCAGAACGATGCACTTAACCAACTTAGGGAGCAATTGAACCTTTTGGGACAGCAAAATTCCGAAAAGGGTAGGCAGACTGCAACGCCTACACGTCCAGTTGTCCAGCCTACGCCACAACCGGAAGGAGAAGATCAAGAAACTGCAACGCCTACACGAAGGAGAAGAAGAAAGCAACCGGAAGCGGACATTTCGGGAGAAAGAGGTGAATCCTATCAAGATAGAGGCACGAGAGCTATCGACCTCTCGGCTTTGCTTGGTGTAAATCAAGAAGGTTTTCGTGATATTGTGGAAGCCATTTCTTCTGGTAATAGCGATTTGTCTGATATAACAAAGCAAATTCTTCAAAACGTGCAAGCAGGAGCACGCGCTTTAGAGGGGATACAAGAAGGTGTCTTTTCCATTGATGAAACTCTATACAATCAAAGAGGAACTTCTTCTGTGGGCGGATCGGGAATACAGCCTATTCCAGTGCCCACACCATCACCAGTGCCAGCAAGAGAAGAAACACCTATTACAAGAGAAAGAAGGGAAAATGTACAAAGAGGAAGTGACAGAAGTACAGCTACTAACATTGCCACAAGAGTGATTTCCGGTGTTGGAGCTACATTTCAAAGTCCTGCTGCTATGGGTGGAGGACTTATATCTTCTTTGGGCGGAATTGTAGGAGAAGGTCTTTCTTTGATACCTGGTGTGGGGGGATTTTTGGGTGGCGTAACCACTGCGGTCGCTAATGTCATGGCGGGTATTTTCACTACATCTGTTGAAAAGGCTATGGAAGCACAAAAGAGAACCATACCTTATGCGCAGACAATGGGTGTTTCCGCAGGACAAGCCATGCGCACAGCCTTTGGAGAAGGTAGTTATGCCGTTGGTGCTCTTGGAATGAATGTAGGAGAGTATATTCAAAGACGTGCTGCGCTTATCCGTGCCGCAGGAGGAAAGGAAGAAACGGTTGCGCCCGTACCGGAAACACAAAGTTTGATGGCTGTACAGCGTTTATATGGACTTAGTGATCGTACTGTAATGGGAATGCAAGGGGCGATGCGTTTTGCCCGTACAGAGGAAGGACAAACAGCTTCTTCATCTGCTATTATCCGTTCATTTGAGCAGACAATGAAACAGCTTCAAATTCCTCTTAGTGAGATTGCCTCTACAATGGATGAAAGTATGACTACCTTTATTCGTTCTGCTGACGATATTCTTTCCCGTACAGGTGAAATAGATGCAGCAAGCATAGCTTCTATCATGCGTGCTGTTCGTTTGCAGACCGGAATGGAAGGTAGGCAATTGGAGCGCGTACAGCAGGCTTTCATGGGACAAGGGATTTCACAAGATGATGTAACGCAAACTCTTTTGCTTCGTGCAACACAACAAGCCACAGGATTGACAAATCCTTCTGAAATTCTTGCAGCTATGGAAGATTTGTCAAGAGGTGAAGGGGATAAAAATATAATGAAGCGGTTTCTTGAATCATTAAAGGAAATATCGGGAGGAAGTCTTGAAATGCTTCGTCACTTGATGCGAGGGGCATTTACAAACCTTTCCTATACGGATATTAATAAGATTACTGGACAAGGGGATATTGACTTTGGAGAATTTTATAAGAAAGTGGATGAATCCAAGCAAGCACTTAGGGAACAGAACGACCCAACAAACAGATATGAACCCACTGCTGCCGAAAGAACCGTTACGTCCGGCGAAAAGATGATGTCCACTTATGAGAATAGAATGATTGGAATTGGTGAAGCAAATATAGACAGGTTGGGCAAAATGTTGAACGCCATAAATGGAATCTACAATAGCATAACGAGTTTTCCTACTGCTGTTGAGAATTTATTTACACAATATAAAGATGCTCTTGACAGGGGAGATGGAGCTACGGCAACGGCAGCAAGAACGGCTTTGCAGAATTTCCCAGGCATTATGATGGAAGCGTTTTTTAAAAAGATGATTAGATCGGAGGAATAGTCTATGACAGAAAAAGATAACAGCAAAACAAGTGTACCGCCAATATACCCACTTCCGGCGTATAAATACTCCACTATACAGGATTTTATTGATATATGGCAAAAGGTTATTCCTACTGGGAAGAAAAAATATACTCCATCTGATTTATTGAAGGTAAAGAACGAAAAGGGGGTTTCTAATCTTGATATTATTTGGGGAACTTATGACAAAGAGGAACAAGCGAAATATAAAAGTGATTATGATTCCGGTACGCTGCCTTATGTAAAGCAAGGAACAACTTTGTTCTGCCCGAAAGATGATACGCCATTATCCCTTACAAAAGCCGCAAAAGAAGGCCAATTTGTGTCGCAAGGAAGTTTTAAGGCTTATTGGGGAGAAAACTATGAAAGTCTGATAAGTGATGAAGAATATTTGCCTGACACAAGCGTTACATCTTCTCTGAAAGGAACAGGGATAAACGCTAAGATAATTTCCATGAACGTAAGGGTATGGGTATATATCAAGGCTTTGGATAAGGTTATGGATTTGTCCCCTTATGTTTTGCAGGTAGTAACGACAAAATCGAAACAGACGGGAGAATTTACCGTTTTACTATCACCTTTTTATGCTAATGAAAGTTCTTTTGCTTTTGGAGAATCTATTGTAGAACAGTTTAATCTTGTTTCCAATGAGGGAGCGCAAGTCAAATCTTTTCAAGAAAAGTTTATCCAGAATAACGATATAGTCTTTATCCGGTTCGAACGTTTGAAAAAGGAAAAATCAACAGGAGATTTGGATTTAGGAAAGCAAGTGAACTTGGAGATTCCTGTTTCTAAAATAGCCAAAAACAATATTTGGGATATGATAGGATTTGTGGACACTTGCACATCTTCTTTTGAAGCACAGGGAAACGTAAAATCCATCACAATAGAAGGAAGGGATATAAGCAAACTCTTTATGGAGGACGGGTGCTATTTCATTCCTTTATTGAATGCTACTGATACCTTTTCTCATTGGTACGAAATGAGTGAGGATAGTATTTGGTTTAAAAGGAATGTCCTTACAGGAGCTTTTTCAAATCTTTTATGGTCATATGCAGAAAAGCCTATACGGGAGTGCCTATGGTTTATTGTAAATGTCATGTCAACAATAGGAATAGCCAAAAATAGTGTATTTGATTCCTGGCAAGACAAAAGAACAGAAGGATATGATATTGGAGCAAAAGAAAAACGTCCTGTTAATGGTGTTTGGCAGATAGTAAAAGTATTTGTGGAGGATATTCTCGAAAAAAGGGTTCTTATTGATTCTTCCATTGCCAATCCGAACGGTACGTTATTGGAGTATATGACGAGGGTATGTCAGTTTCCTTTGGTGGAATTTTACTTTGATACCTACGTTAATACGATAGATGTGGTTGTAAGACAACCTCCATTCAATAAGGATGCTATTTTGGGAGCTTATAAGAATGGGCAGTATGTGACGATTGCTTCCGACAATTTGCAAGGATATGATTTGTCTTATGATACAAGAAGCTATTCTTGGTATCAGCTAAGAGTAATGGATAATCATGCTGGGCAAAGGAATACGACAAGTCTTGCTTTTGTTCCTATTGTGTATTTGGATGATTATGCCGAAGTGTTTGGTAACAAGAAAATGTCCTTTACAGATCAGTATTTGAACTACAAGGAAACGGACGGAGTGAACAAGACGCAGACACTTGCTAACTTTCAAGAAGCTGCGTTAAATGATCTTATATACATTATAGAATCAACAGCTTATCTTCCTTTTACGAGAACAGGTACGATTACGATAAATGGGGATAGAAGAATAAAGGTCGGTACATTTGTTTACTTTGAACCGACAAATGAATTTTTTTATGTGTCCTCTGTGATCAACAATGTTTCTTTCTTGGATGGGAATTTGCAAAGACAGACTATTATGCAAGTGGAAAGAGGTATGTACGTTCCTATTCTTTCTAATTCTTTTTCTTCTGTAAAGAATAGACAGGATAATGCAGGGGAAGAAAGTAAGGATGTGAAACCGGATTATTTCAAATTGGTTGATTTGACGGAAATGAAAAATGCAGTCAAAGTAGCTCAAAAAGATCAGATCGCTACACTTGTTTCTCCAAAGGTGGATAGAAAACAATTCGAGTATTTCTTAAATCGCAAAATGTTCAGTTAGGCATGGCAGGAGGAAAAGTAAGAAAATTGAATGCGTCACCCGAAGCGATTTCATTCGGGTTCATAGTTATTCCTAACGGAGTGGACAGGGATTTGTATGTGGAAACCTGTTTAAGGAGAGGTCGTGTTTCTGTCATGGGAAATGGGGGAGCTTTCTTTCGGGATATTTACATAACAAATGAAGTTTTGGCTAATATCGAGTTCCCGGAGAAAGAAAATGAACAAGGGTCGGCAGTAGTGATAGCAAGTAATCCGTATGACGGTATTCCTATTGTGATAGGGAGTTATCCGAGAAACGACCAATCTCCTATGTGGAAAGAGAACACATTCCAGTTTAGAAAGACAGTAGGGAATGTGACCGCATCCTTATCTGTTGATCCGGCTAATAATGCAGTAATTGTTTCAATTAATTCTCCCGAAAAAGCATCCGTAAAGGTTCTTGCTACAGGTTCGGAAGAATCGGAAGTGAATGTTGAATCCACTGGAAGCGTGAATGTAACCGGAGGAACAAATGTTTCCGTAAAGGGATATACGCAGATAGAAGCAAAGGTTGTGAATCCAGAAAAACCGGAAGAAGAGGAAAGAAAAGTTTCTATGGATTTGGAAAAGGTTTATTTCCATTGGAAAACGGAGGAAATGGAGCAATCTTTACAAGTGGATAACACAGGTGTTGCTGTGAAGATTGGTGAAGATGTACAAAGCACAATAACTAAAGAACAATTAGATTTAAAGACAGGAGAATCCACTTTGAAAATGAATAATGATATTATTGAGTTCAATGGCGGAGGGTTGAAAGGTTTGGTTGAATTGGATAATCTTACAAGTAAATTGAATGGTTTTGTAAATACATTCAATTCCCATACCCACAATGTCCCGGCAGGCTCATTTCTTGTTGGAGCAACGGCTGGCGTGCCAAGTCCCGCTCCTGTTCCTGTTACATCTCCTATGCAGACGGCACAAAATTTCGTTGCTTCTGATTATGAGAATGAAAAGATAACACAAGGGTAGGAGATTGTGAGAAAAGTTTGTACTTTTGAAAAACGATTTAAATATTTTCAACCGTGGCAGTTTTGGATTCAGTAGTAAAAACAGCGAAATCGACACTTAAAAATTTGGGACGATCCATGATGTCGGCGCAGTTCCCGAATGATTTTGAAGTGTATATGTGTTCTTTGGAGTTGGCAGATTCCAAAGGAAACACAATTGATGTCTTTACTTTCCCTATCAGCCCGGAGAGTATAGATAAGAGTGAGCCGAAAAGAACAACGGTAGTCAATACGGCAGGAGGTGTAACCGTTCTCACTTCCCCTGTTTTCATGCCACAGACAATCACTATAAAAGGAAATTTCGGAAGAACATTCAAGATTCTTTTGACTGGCTCGGATAGTGTTTCTTTGA
>ERZ791608.33-NODE-33-length-83768-cov-175.050363_pt1 | contig 83768 bp, 76 predicted proteins | sample MGYA00510276_ERZ791608 | MGnify/ENA primary metagenome ERZ791608 (study PRJEB30046, sample SAMN00791908) | human gut metagenome | study: EMG produced TPA metagenomics assembly of the A metagenome-wide association study of gut microbiota in type 2...
GCCGATTTTCGGAAAGGATTTCATTGTATTTATTTTTTTAAGTTGATTCAAGCCCGACAGGAAGCAGCAACGCTCTCCTATCGGGCTTTGATTATTGTGTAAAGAAGAGAAATTCAAAAAAAATATGAAAAGGCTTGCAAGTTTCGGAATATTGGCGTATATTTGCAGAAAAAAAAGAAAGGCTTATGAAATATTTGGATCCTAAGGCCGATTTGACCTTCAAAAAAGTGTTTGGCGAACATCCCGAGTTGGTAAAAAGTTTGCTTAACGCCCTTCTTCCTTTTAAGAGTGAGGAAGAGGAAATCACTTCTGTGACATATCTTACGCCTGAAATGGTTCCCCAGACACCCACACGAAAATATAGTATAGTGGATGTGAGATGCGAGGATGCCCAGGGACGTCAGTTTATTGTAGAAATGCAGATGGTTTGGTCTGCGGAGTTTAAGCAGCGAGTTCTCTTCAATGCTTCCAAGGCATATGTAAAGCAGCTAAACAGGGGAGAAGATTATTCTCTTCTGAAGCCAGTTTATTCTCTCAACTTGGTTAATGAAGTATTTGAGCCTGAACTGGATGATTATTACCACTATTACCATCTTGTACATGAGGAACATACCGAAAAAGTAATTGATGGTTTGCATCTGGTATTTGTAGAGTTGCCGAAGTTTACGCCTCATACGTTTACAGAGAAGAAAATGCAGGTTTTATGGCTTAGGTATCTGACAGAAATTGATGAGAAAACGAAGGAAGTTCCGGCAGAACTGCTGGCAAATCCGGAGATAGCCAAAGCCGTATCAGAGATTGAAGAATCAGCCTATACCGAGGAGGAACTTCTGGGTTATGATGAATTCTGGGATATGGTGAGCGTAGAGAAGACGCTTGCCGGCAGGTTGGAGCGTTTGACGAAGGCTAATGATGATACAGAGGAGAAACTTAAGGCAACCTCTAGTCAGTTGGAGGCAACCTCTAGTCAGTTAAAGGAAGCTGAGGAGCAGAGAAAGGAAGCTGAGGAGCAATTAAAAAAAGCTAATGAGGAAAAATTGCAATCAGCCCAAAAACTTCTACAGGCTGGAGTATCAGCTGATATTGTGGCAAGTACTCTTAACTTAAGTATGGATGAAATAAAAAATCACTAACTTTGCATCAGATATATACATTAGAATTCTTTACAAACAATAAAATGGAGAATAAAATAACGACAATGGAGCGAGGAATGCAGCGACGCACCGAACTGCTCCTGGGAAAGGATAATCTTGAGAAAATTCAGAAGGCAAGAGTGCTCATCTTCGGTATCGGAGGAGTAGGATCATGGTGCGCAGAAGGACTCCTGAGAAGCGGCGTGAGAAACATCACAATCGTAGACAGCGACAGGGTATGCGTAACCAACTGCAACCGCCAGCTGATGGCTACAAGCCGAACCTTAGGCGAAGTGAAGGTAGAGGCGCTGCGCAACCGACTGCTCGAAATCAACCCCGATGCCAACATCACAGCCTATCAGAAAATATATCAGGCAGAAACTGCCGATGAATTCCACATGGAGCAATACGACTTCATCATCGATGCCATCGACTCGCTCAAGGATAAGGCTGATCTCATTCTGCGTGCCACTGCCCTGCCTAAGGAAATCACCTTTATATCTTCTATGGGAGCTGCCCTGCGCACCGACCCCTTCAAGGTAAGAAAATCTGAATTCTGGAAGGTGGATGGAGACCCGCTGGCAAGAGCACTACGAAAGAAATTCAAGAAGAACAAAACCTTCCCACGACGAAAATTCCAGTGCGTATACAGTGAAGAAAAACCGATGCAGAACCAGGGGGTGAACAAAGCCTGCGGCACGGGCGGATGCCTATGCCCGAAAGCCAAACTCATTAGCGGAGAGAGGGGTACCGATACTGCCGTATATGATGCTCCGGGCGACCAGCAACTGGTAGAACACGAATGGTGCTCTACTAAGGCACAGATCAACGGTTCGCTCTGTCACATCACCGCAACCTTCGGAATGGCTATCGCAGGAATGGTCATCAACCACATCATAGAATAACTGTTTTCTTTACAACAGTCACTTGAAAAGAAACTTACAAAACATACGCAAAAGGCGAGGCGCTTTCACAAGCTCCCCGCCTTTATTAATTATTCAAGTTTCGCAAGGTTCAGAAGTTTCTCGGGAGTAGTCTTATCAGCATTCGCCTCTATTCGTCTCTTCATATCTTCAAAGAATAAAGGTTAAATCCGATAAATCTTGTTAAACAAATTTTATCTTACCTCTTATGTTTATACCTTTGCACGCAAATTTATAATCACAAAGGACATTTTCATGTCCCAAAAAGGATAATATTTAATTTAAATAAGAGAAGAAAAATGAAAGAAAAAGCAGAAAGTTCAGTAGCCTGCAATCATCACAGAGTAGGCTTCCTGGGATTGCTCGTTACATTAGGCATTGTATTCGGAGACATCGGAACATCACCTCTCTATGTGATGAAGGCTATCCTGCATACAGGCGAAAGCATCAGCGAGAGCACCATCCTGGGCGCACTGTCATGCATCATCTGGACACTCACCCTCCAGACCACCATCAAATATGTATGCGTGGCGCTGCGTGCCGACAACAATGGCGAGGGAGGCATCCTCGCCCTCTATGCCTTGCTGCGCCGACTCAAGAGCAAGTGGATTTACCTACTGGCCATCATTGGCGCAAGCACCCTGCTGGCAGACGGAATCATCACCCCTGCCATCACCGTGACCACAGCCATCGAAGGACTCGAAAGCATCAGTCCCAACCTGCCAGTTATCCCCATCACCCTTGCCATCATCACCATCATCTTCTTCGTGCAGCGGTTTGGCACAGAGAGTATTGGCAAATCGTTTGGCGTATTTATGCTGCTATGGTTCCTGCTGCTGGGCGTGGTGGGAGCTTTCAGCATCACGTCTTACCCATTGATACTGAAGGCTTTCAACCCCTATTATGCTGCCATGCTGTTGGCAAAATCGCCTGAATGGTTTCTAATTCTGGGTGCCGTATTTCTCTGTACTACCGGTGCTGAGGCTCTCTATTCCGACCTGGGACATTGCGGCAGAAAGAACATCGCCATCAGCTGGGGCTTCGTAAAGACCATGCTCATTCTCAACTATCTGGGACAGGGAGCATGGGTGCTGAATCATGCAGATACGGCGCTGGCTGTGAATCCGTTCTTTGCCATCATGCCGCAGAGCATGCTGTTCTTCGCTATCATCATGGCCACGGGTGCGGCAATCGTTGCGAGCCAGGCACTCATCAGCGGAACCTTCTCCATATTGAGCGAAGCCATGAATCTGCACTTCTGGCCGCGCATGCGAATCAAGCATCCTACCCATGTTAAGGGGCAGCTCTATATCCCGATGATCAACCTCGCCATGTACATCGGCGTGGTTCTCATCATCCTGCTCTTCCGCGACTCCTCGCACATGGAGGCAGCCTACGGACTCGCCATCACCATCACCATGCTGATGACTACCCTGCTGCTCGGTTTCTACCTGCACAGCAAGGGAGTGGCACGGATTTTCACGATGCTGTTTATGGGCGCATACTGCATCATCGAAGCCATCTTCCTGACTGCCAATCTGTCAAAGTTTCTTGCAGGTGGATGGTGTACGATGCTCATTGGAGGAATCCTGTTCCTGATGATGTACGTGTGGGTGAAAGCCATGAAGATACGACGCCATTATATCAGCACCAAACCGCTGGATGATTATTATCAGATTATCTCCGACATCAAGGCCGACGAGAGCATCCCTAAGTACGCTTCCAACCTGGTTTATGTGAACCACGCCAACAAGGAAGGTGCCGTAGATGACAAGTTGCTCTACTCCATCATCAACAAGCAGCCGAAACGTGCTGACCATTACTGGCTTATCAACATGGAGTTTGTTGACACTCCTGACACGCTGGAGTACAACTGCGAGACCCTGATTCCCGACACCCTCTACAGCGTAACCATGCACATTGGTTTCCGCATAGAGCCTAGGGTGAGTCTCTATCTGCGACAAGTAGTGGAAGATCTGGTAGCAGACGGAAAGGTAGATTTGCAAAGCACCTATCCTTCGCTGCGCAAATACGGAATTCCGGGCGATTTCCGATTCATCATCATTCACCGCGTATATTACCCAGAGAGTTCAGATAATCGCCAACAGAACCTGCTGATGAGTATCTACGCTCTTATCAGCAAGATAGGTATTGACGAGCCTAAGGCATTGGGCCTCGACACTTCCATGGTAGTGGTAGAAAGAGTGCCGCTCATCATCAACCATCCGGTCATTAAGGACAAGGTCATTAAGGTTATTAAGGATTCTGAAACATCACAAAGCAGACAATAAGCAAAAAGGCGAGGCGCTTTCACAAGCTCCCCGCCTTTAACCTATTAGCTAGAAGATTATAGCTAACAACTAACACAAAACCTTATAACTATTTTCAAATCTTAATCGTTATTTGAACCTATGAACGAACATGTTTTTTTTAATTAGAGGATAGTCTTAACAGCCTCCAGCATGCCCTTCTCCTGAATAAGGTCAAGATCTTTCTTAACCAACTCGGTAAGGCCAGGAACTGTCTTGTTCAAATCCTCGTGCCAGATATAGTCGAAGCCCAATACGCCCTCAGCTACCTTCTGGGTATCGCCGGTAGCCCAAAGCTCGGTGAGCTTGTCCATAATCTTCTGGTCATCGTTTGGCTGGATAGGAGCACCATCCTCGCGAACACCACCCTTATAGTAAGTGATGATAGCAGCGAGACCGAATACCAAGCCCTGTGGCAACTCGCCCTTACGCTCAAGATAAATCTTGACACCAGGCAGGTCGCGAGTCTCAAACTTAGGGAATGAGTTGAGCATGATGCTGGTTACCTGATGATCTACGAATGGATTCTCGAAACGCTCCAATACGTCAGAAGCAAACTTCTGCAGCTCATCCATTGGGAGGTTCAGCGTCTGCATCAACTCCTCGAACTGTACCTTGTGGATGTACTTGCCCAATACCGGGTGCTCGCAGGCATCGCGAACAATGTTTACACCGCTGAGGTATGTAACAGGGCTCAATACGGTGTGAGGACCATTCAGCAGGGTAACCTTACGCTCGTGGTATGGCTTCTCATTATCTGTGATAAGCACGTGGAGACCTGCCTTATGAGCTGGGAACTCCTCCTGCATCTGCTCTACTGTCATATTTTCTGCCTTCTCGATAACCCAGAGGTGGAAGCTTTCTGCCTTAACTACGAGGTTGTCCTTGTAGCAAACCTTCTGCTGAATCTCCTTGATGGTATCGCGTGGGAAACCAGGAACGATGCGGTCTACCAATGTAGCGCAAACGTAGCAGTGGTTGGTGAACCACTCCTTGAAGCCCTCGTAATCAGCACCCATATCGCCCTTCCAGAGCTCGATATACTGATAGATACACTCCTTGAGGTGGTGACCATTGAGGAAGATCAGCTCACATGGCATCAGGATCATACCCTTGGTTGGGTCGCCCTCGAAGAACTTGTAGCGGTGGAACAAGAGCTGAACCAACTTGCCTGGATAAGAAGCTGCAGGAGCATCTGTAAACTTGCAAGAGTCATCGAATGCGATACCAGCCTCTGTAGTGTTAGAGATGATGAAACGCATCTCTGGCTGCTCAGCCAAAGCCATGAAAGCCTGGTTCTGAGAATATGGATTCAGTGCACGGCTGATAACGTCGATACGCTCCAATGTGTTGATAGCCTGGCCGTTCTCCTTACCCTGAAGGTTTACGTGATAGAGGCAGTCCTGACCGTTCAGCCAGTCAACCATACCACCAGCCAATGGCTGAACTACAACGACAGAACCGTTGAAGTCGGTCTTCTTGTTCATATTCCATACAATCCAATCTACGAATGCACGGAGGAAGTTACCTTCACCAAACTGAATGATTTTCTCTGGAGCGACGCTCTTAGGAGCAGTGCGCTTGTTTAATGCTTTTAGCTCTTTCATGATTTGTTTATTTTGTTTTTATTATTTTTACTTTCCGTTTTAAATTCCAATCTATTCATCAGATTGTTTTTTTCTGAGTGCAAAGGTAGTAAATATTTCGTTTGATTGTTCCAAAAACAGCGAAAAACTTCACGCAAACCTTTACGCTCCACTCCGGTTCTATACCTTAATTATATATAGAACTGCGCAGGCACAAAATAAAGAAGTAGGGATTTTCCCCCACCCCTTTAGGGGAAATCCCGACCGTGGAAGCAAAAAACATCGTATCTTTGCACCAGAAAAAAAGAAACATGAAGTATAACAATTTAAAGATATACGATTATGAAACGAATGATAATAGCTCTGGTAGCCATGTTCATGATGACATTCACTACCGCTTCTGCAATGAGTTATGAGCAGGCAAGACAGCAGGCTCTCTTCCTGACAGACAAGATGGCTTACGAGCTCAATCTTACGGAAGACCAGTATGAGGCAGCTTACGAGGTGAACCTTGACTACCTGATGAGTGTAGATACATACGATGACCTGTATGGTGCTTACTGGCGCCAGCGCAATATGGATTTGAGCTATATCCTGCTCGACTGGCAGTACAGAACATATCTCAATGCCACCTATTTCTACCGTCCGCTCTACTGGCATGCGGGCTACTGGCACTTCGGCATCTACGCCCGCTATCCGCGCCGCGACTATTTCTACTTCGGTCGCCCTCACTTCTACGTATCTTACCGTGGAGGTCATAGCTGGCGAGTAAACGGAAACAGAAGCTGGTATTACGGAAGAAGTTTTGGCGGCCCTCACCCAGGAGGACATCCTAGAGTAGGTATGAGAGACGGATTCAACCGTGGTGATTACGGCAGAGGAAGATCTTTCGGTAATCTGAGCCGCGAGAACAGACCTCAGATGAACCCAAACCGTGGTTTCGGTAATGCAAGCCGCCCTAACAACAACGCTGGCTTCGGAAACAGCAGCCGCCCTCAGAACGGAGGCTTCGGAAATAACAACGGAGGTTTCGGCAGCAGCAACCGTAGTTTCGGCAATAGCAACAGTCGCCCTAACCGCGGTTTCGGCAGCAGCAACAGCAGCACCAGCAACAACCGCGGTTTCGAAAACAGTAGCCGTGGTTTCGGAAACAGCAGCTTCGGAAGCGGAAGAAGTAATATCTTCGGGGGCAACCGCAGCAGCATGAGCCGTTCATTCAGCAGCGGGTCTGGCAACCGTGGCGGCGGATTCACCCCTCGCTCTTCTACACCAAGCAAGAACAATGGCGGTGGAAGCTTCGGACACAGAAGATAAGAAAAGAGAAAGAGTTAAAATTTCAAGTTTATAAAGACAGAGAGTTAAGAAAAATCAAGACCTCAAGCAAGAGAGAAAGAAAAATCAAGTACAAAAAAAATGGGAATTTGCATCGGTTCATACCATTCGCAAATTCCCATTATTATTTTATCAACTTTCAGTAAAAGTTTTACTCCAATCCGAAGAGCGATTTCAAACCGCCATCTACGCCCGAGAATCCCATGAAGGCGAGGCTGAGGAGCGCTGCAGTTACCATGACGATAGCTACGCCCTGCATGCCCTTAGGAATACGGACCAAAGCCTGCTGCTCACGAATGCCGGCAAAGACGATGAGAGCCAGGGCAAAGCCGAGAGCAGTAGAGAAGGCATAAACCACACTCTCCAAGAGATTGTAGTCCTTCTGGATAACCAGGATGGCTACACCCAGCACAGCACAGTTGGTAGTAATCAAAGGCAGGAAGATACCGAGCGCCTGATAAAGTGCAGGAGAAACCTTCTTCAGGATAATCTCTACCATCTGAACCAAGGCTGCAATCACGAGGATGAATGCCAGGGTCTGGAGATATTGCAATCCGAACGGATCGAGTACATACTTCTGAACACACCAGGTAATGATGGTTGCCAGGGTCAAGACAAAAGCGATGGCACCACCCATACCGATGGCTGTATCAACTTTCTTCGATACGCCCAGGAATGGACAGATACCGAGAAACTGCGACAAGACGATGTTGTTGACGAATATCGCAGAGATAAATATCAATAAATATTCCATAATTTCTATTTTATTTCATTGATTTGAAGAGATGCCTACGCTTACTTCTTTACCTTATTAAATATAGCAATGATGTAACCCAAGGTGAGGAAAGCTCCAGGAGGCAGGATGAACATCAGAATGTTGGTAGTCTCCGGCAACAGAGTGATACCGAAAACACTACCTGCGCCGAGTATCTCGCGGGCACTACCCAGGATGGTCAAGGCAAGGGTGAAACCCAAACCGCAACCAATGCCATCGAAGAGGCTGGCAATAGGCGAATTCTTGGCAGCAAAGCTCTCTGCTCTACCCAGGATGATACAGTTTACTACAATCAGCGGAATATAAATACCCAGCGCCTGATTGATGCTGTCGGGAGCATAAGCGCTCATCAACATCTGAAGGATGGTTACGAAGGCTGCAATCACTACGATGAAAACAGGGATGCGAACCATATCCGGGGTAATCTTCTTGATACAGGAAATAACAAAGTTGGTACAAATCAGCACCGCCATGGTAGCCAATCCCATAGAGAGACCGTTGATGGCGCTGGTTGTTGTAGCCAAAGTAGGACACATACCGAGAAGCAACACGAAGGTTGGATTCTCCTTGATGAGTCCGTTCATCAAAATCTTAACATTACTCATATCGGTTTATCCTTTCTTTTCGTTATGTTCAACTTTAGATACACCGCTCTCTGCATCTGCTTTCTGAGATGCACCGCTCTCGCTGTCAACATCCTTCTTGGCATAAACGGCATAAGCCTGGTTGATAGCCTTGAGGAAGGCGCGGCTGGTAATGGTAGAAGCGGTGATGGCGTCTACGGCATTGCCACTCTTATCGTCCTTAGATACGTGGAGGTCGCCATCCTTTGGAGTCTTACCGATGATGCTACCCTTTCCGTCTTTCTGGAACCACGTAGCAGCCTTGGCGCCCAAACCTGGAGTTTCTGAAGCCTGAAGCACGGTATAACCCATAATCTTGCCCTCGGTATCGAAACCTACGAGCACCTTCAGATCGCCACCGAAACCACCGGTAGTACTCTCTACGGCAGCACCCAGCTGCTTGCCGCTCTTGTCAGAGCACTTGTGGATGGTGAAAGAGAATTCCTTACCGCCAAACTCCTGCTTCACCTCTTCAGGCTCAGCCACCTGGAGTTCTTCTGTACCCATCACACTCTTGATGCCGGCAGCCAGACTCTGTGCAGCCTTCTCGGCGATAGGACCAGATGTAAGATGATTGATATATGCAAGCACGGCACCTACGATGAGCGCAACGCCTACGAGCACCAAAACCATGTTCTTTAATGATGATTCTAATTTCTGCATGTCTCTGTCCTCCTTATTTCTTAAAAGGCTTCTCACCGAAGCGCTTTGGTTTAACGTACGTGTTAATAAGAGGTGTGAACGCATTCATGATAAGAATGGCGAACGACATACCTTCTGGATAGCTACCCCAGTTACGGATGATGACGGTCAGCAGACCGATGCATACACCGTAGATAAGCATGCCCTTGTGGGTCATCGGAGAGGTTACATAATCAGTAGCCATAAAGATGGCACCGAGCATCAGACCACCACTGAAGATGACAGCCAGAGGATTGGCATAAACAGGATTAGCCAAATGCATCAAACCGCTGAAAACGAATACGGTAGCGATGATGCTGACTGGAATATGCCAGGTAATGACCTTCTTCCAGAGCATGTAAGCCAAACCGAGCAAGAGGGCGAATGCACAAACCTCACCGGTAGTACCTGCACCGAAGGTATCGCCTGTAGCACCGAAGAGCAGGCTCAGCGCATCAGGCAACTGGTTGAGAACAGAAGCATCGCCCGTCTTGATGGCTGTCTTCATGATAGCCAGCGGAGTAGCACCCGTTGTAGCATCGGTATAGCTGAGCATCTGTCCGGCTATAGGCCATGAAGTCATCTGGGCAGGGAAGCTGACGAGCAGGAAGCAACGGCCTACCAAAGCGGGATTGAAAGGATTGTTACCCAGACCGCCGAAGCTCATCTTACCTACACCGATGGCAAACAGGGCACCGATGATGATGATCCAGAGAGGAAGGTTACTTGGCAAGTTCATGCCGAGCAAGATACCGGTGATGATGGCAGAACCATCGAGCAAGCTGGTCTCCTCCTTCAGGAGATATTTTGTAATTGCCCACTCAAAGAAGACGCAGGCTGCCACAGAGGTAAGCAGTACGACTGCTGAACCCAAGCCGAAGAAATAGAAAGATGCGAGGATGGCAGGCACGAGAGCGATAATCACTCCGTACATGTTCTTCTCTACGCTCTCATTTCCATGAGCGTGTGGCGATAATGAAACGATTAATTTTCCCATTTTATCTTTTAAATTCTTTCTTAAATGAAATTCATTCTTGACGTGAACGCTTACTTCTTGGCGTTGCGAGCTCTGATAATGCCCATTACCGCACCCTTACCATTGATAATATTATCGAGGATAGGACGATGTGAAGGACAGGTGAACTGGCATGAACCGCAGGCAATGCAGGATGTTACCTCCTCTGCCTCCAGGCGCTCATAATCCTTCACTACGCTCAGGGTAGCGAGCAAGTATGGCTCCAGGCCCATTGGGCAGGCATCCACACACTTGGCACAGCGGATACATGGCTGAGCCTTCTTGCGATGAGCATCAGCATCGGTCAATACGGTGATGGAGTTGGTACCCTTGGTTACCGGTACATCGAGGCTGATTACAGCCTTACCCATCATCGGACCACCAGCCAGCACCTTGTTGTCACCCTCAGGCAAACCGCCGCAGTTCTCAATCATCTGAGAGAATGGAGTTCCCATACGTACGAGGAAGTTGCCCGGATTCTTCACCTGCTTACCGGTTACGGTGGTATAGCGCTCGAAGAGAGGTTTATTCTTCATAACTGCCTGATAAACAGCGAAGGCAGTACCTACATTCTGAACTATTGCTCCAACGTTGACAGGGATAGCTGGAGGAGCAGGAACCTGACGGCGGATAACGGCATCCACCAGCTGCTTCTCACCTCCCTGAGGGTACTTCTTAGCCAGAGGTACAATCTCGATACGAGAATCATTGGCTGTCTTCTCCTCGAAGAGTTTGATAGCAACAGGCTTGTTATCCTCGATACCTATGTAGCCCTTCTCTACCTTAGCCGCCTTCATCAGGAGGTTCAAGCCAACGAGAATCTCATCGGCATGCTCCATCATCAGGCGATAGTCGGCTGTGATATAAGGCTCACACTCTACACCGTTGATGATGACGCACTCAGCCTTGGCTCCTGGAGGAGGACAAAGCTTGATGAAGGTAGGAAAACCGGCACCACCCATACCAGTGACACCTGCTACCTTGATGCGGTTTACGATTTCCTCTGGAGTAAGCTCAGTATGAGCCTCAAGCGTCTCGAGTTTATCAGAGCGGTCGATACTCTCCTCCCACTCATCGCCTTCTACATTAATAATGATGCAAGGCTTGCGATAACCGGTAGCATCAATAGATGTATCTACCTTGAACACAGTTCCTGATACGGAACTGTAAATAGGAGCACTCACAAAGCCACCAGCCTCAGCAATAAGTGTACCCACCTTCACCTTATCGCCCTTGGCAACTACAGGCTTGGCAGGAGCACCGATGTGCTGACCAAGTGGGAAAATAGCCTGCTTAGGGAGAGGAGCTACCTGAGTAGCCATCTCGGCAGTAATCTTATTCTCTTCTGGGTGAACTCCACCAATTCTAAAAGTTCTCAAATTCATGATTATTCCTCCTTCTTCTTAACTGGGAAATTAACTTTTACGAGAGCACCGGTTGGGCATTCATCAACACACTTGGTACACATGCGGCACTTATTGAAGTCAACATAAGCCACATTGTTCTCAATGGTGATAGCATCAAACTTGCAGACCTTCTGACATTTACCGCATCCGATGCAAGCAACGCTACAAGCCTTCTTGGCAACAGCGCCCTTGTCGTGGTTTACGCACTGAACGTAAACTCTACGGCTCTTAGGACCCTTCTTGCGGAGCTCGATGATATGACGTGGACAAGCGTTGGCGCAAGCACCACAACCCGTACACTTCTCTTCATCAACCTCAGGAATGCCAGTTTCAGGATTGATAGAGATTGCGCCAAACTGGCAGGCAGCCACGCAATCGCCACAACCCAGACAGCCGAATCCGCAGCCTGTTTCGCCAGCGCCACATGAATTCATAGCTGCACAAGTGTGCAAACCATCATACTCGGCAATGCGAGGACGATTCTCGCAAGTACCATTACAACGAACCACAGCCACCTTTGGCTCGGTATTGGCTACTGCCATACCTAAAAGGTCGGCTACCTTGCCCATCACATCGGCACCACCTACCGGACACATCAGTCCATCGATAGAACCGGCATCAGCACCCTTCACCAGAGCTGCAGCCATACCGGAACATCCGGCAAAACCGCAACCACCACAGTTGGCACCTGGCAGAATCTCTCCTACCTGGCCCAAGCGAGGGTCTTCTTCGACGGCAAACTTCTTAGATACTCCGAAGAGAACCAGCGCTGCAATCAGCGCGATTGCTCCGAGAACCAAGACAGCAATCAAAATAAAATTCATAATTTTTTGTGTTTTGTTTTGTTATTTTCTTTGTTTTAAAATAAAGGCTCATCGCAGAAACCACAAGAGCACATCACGCACCCTACATTTCTATAGAGAAGCTCAGTTTGTTTTTAAGTTTGTTTCTGAATAAGTAGAGCACCACATAGTATGGAATGAGAATGCCCAATGCCGAGAGCGCTGCGGCTCCCTCTGAGTGAGTAGCTTTCAGTACACCCACCAAAGCGATCACCATCAGCATTAGCGGCAAGAGATAGCCATAGAAACTGGCTCTGAAGCCTACAGCCGAATCAGCAGTCACCACCACGCTATCGCCTTTGTGGTAGAGAGACGCCTCTGAGGTAGAAACCTCAATCATCTTCTCTTTCGATTCAGATGCAGTACAATGAGCAGCCACCTTGCAAGCGCTGCAGGCTGACGACTGTACGATGCGAATGCACACACAACCTTCTTCTACGCTCTCTACGATGCCAGAATGTTTTATTTTGTTATTCATTTGTAATGTTGAGATTGCATTTTTGCAATTCAAGTGCAAAGATACTACATTATTTAGAAATGGCAAACAAAATCGAAAAGAAAATATAAAAAAAGAAGCGTAAACGTTATCTATACCCTGGAATCAGGCAGTTTGAGAACAAATTAAAAGCAAAAATGCTTTTTTTTAGCAACTTCTTTTGGTGATATCAATTTTTTATGTACCTTTGCATTGATTATTAAAGAATTGATATGGAAACATTAGAGCAAACAATCATGCAAGTAGAGCGCTTTATCAGAAAAGTGGCTCAAAAGTTCCCTGCGCCAGAATCTGACGACGAGACTTCTCAAATGACTGACATCCACGTAAGGGTTTCGCAAGACAGTGGCGAACTCCTGGCCTTTGACGACGATGACAACGAGATTACCCGCTGCGTTGTTGAGCAATGGATAGAAAACAAGGATGAAGACTTCTACGACGAGGTAGCAAAGCTGCTTCGCGATGTATTGCGCAAACAGGCTGATATCATAGATCATCTCGGCATTCTCAAGCCATACAGCTTTGTGCTCGAAGATGAGGATAAAGAGCATATTGGCGAGCTCTATCTTGCTGACGATGATACGATCATTGTAGGTGGTGACTTGATGGAGAATCTGGACAACGATCTGGATAACTTCCTGAACGACCTGCTGAAAGAATAAAAAATACAGGATGAAAGGACTACCCGCTCCCCCATCCCAACAAAATAAAAAACCGTTGCACTCTCTCCTATCGAGTACAACGGTTTTTCTGTTTTTAACGGTCTTTCCGTTTATATCATCTAACCAATCTAAAAAGAAATTTTCTTTTTCTTACCTTTACTTTCGTTTCCTACGCGGTCAAGAGCAGTTACTACATACACATATTTCTTGCCACTCACATAAGGGATGCGATAGAAATTATCATAAGTTACTGCCTGGAGTGCAGAAACATCATTGAGATTTACCTTAGCTCCTTTCTCAAAACGATAGATAGCAAAACGGTTCACCTGATCGCCCCACTTTTTCTTGCTAGCCTTAGGAGCCTTCCATACCAGCAACGGACCTTTCTCGGTCCACATCAGCTTGGCACCCTTTACCCCCTTTGGCGCCTTATTATCAAGGAAAGGCATAGAGGGTGGCAATGCTGGATACTTCCAATAATTGTTGCGGAGTGTATGTCCGATATTACCTACATTATCGGCAGCAGTCTGCGCATACCAGAGCACAGTGCCCTTCACATTATTCATCTGCTGATGCAAACGGTGCTTGGCAGGCAACTGATGACTGCGCGGATTGACCGGATCAGCAAACTTGGCTGTACGCTCTATATCTTCACCTATATATAATGGGCGGTTGCCAGCATGCTTATTCCACCAGGTTATGAGCGTCTTGTAATCGGCAGCACGATTGCCAATCTCCCAATAAATCTGAGGCACACAATAGTCTATCCAACCATTATTCACCCAAAGCAATACATCTGCATAAAGATCATCATAATTCTGGAGGCCGAAAGTTTCTGAACCATTAGGATCGGTACGCTTGTTGCGGTAGATTCCGAATGGAGAAACACCAAACTTAACCCAAGGCTTAACGGCATGAATGGATTCGCTGAGCTGCTTTACAAACCGGCTCACGTTATCACGGCGCCAATCACCTATGTTTCGCATGCCGCGCGACTGCTGGCGGAAGAGCTGCTGATCAGGAATCTGTCGTCCGGCCTCTGGATATGGATAGAAATAATCATCAATATGGAATCCATCAACATCATATCGGCTTACAATGTCCACAGCCACCTCGCAAATATAATCGGCTGCAGCCTGCAACCCAGGGTTCAACAGCGTCAGCTTGCCATACTGAAAACAGAGATCAGGACGCCTCTTCACGATATTCTTCGGCGAAACCTGCTCATAGGAAGTTACGCTATGCTTGGCACGATAAGGATTAATCCAGGCATGAAGCTCCATGCCACGATTATGACACTGCTCTATCATCCACTGCAACGGATCCCAATAAGGAGAAGGAACCTTTCCCTGCACCCCCGTAAGAAACTTGCTCCAAGGCTCTAAATCACTCTTATACAGAGCATCACACTCGGCTCGAACCTGAAAGATTATCGCATTCACGCCATCCTTCTGCAGTTCATCAAGCTGTCTGGTAAGCATCGCCTGGATCTGCTGCGTACTCTTGCCCAGATACTGTCCGTTAACGCACTGTATCCAGGCTCCACGAAACTCTCGTTTGTTCTGAGCCTTCATTGTTGCCGACGACATCAGCATCATTGCAACAACGAGCATCAAAATCGCTTTCAGTCTTTTCATCTGTTATCTGTTATTTATCAATTTCATTTTTTCCTTTTCATTCTACAGTTTGTTCTTCATCCCTCAGCTTCGGGAGTGAAATATGGTATCTTACAGCCAGCAATCGGATGGCACAGACCACACAGAAAGCTACAATCACCGTAATATAGAGGCTCACACCCAGATAGCTCAATCCCCAATAAGCCAAACCACCGGCGACACAAGCCATCGCATAAATCTCCTTTCGGAAGATGACCGGCTCTTCATTAAGAAGCACATCGCGGATAACACCGCCTGCAGCACCCGTGATACAGCCCATGATGATGGCTACCCAAAAGGAGAAACCACATTCGAGCGACTTCTGGATGCCCGCAATATTGAAAAGCGCCAAGCCCAAGGTATCAAACAGAAACCAGGTATTGTCAAGACGCTTGAGATAGCGGTGGCAAGCAATCACTACCAACTGCGCAAACAGCGTACAAATCAGATAGATAGGGCTCAACATCCAAAACGGACGCACACCAAGCATCACATCTCGTATGGTTCCACCACCTATGGCTACAGCCACACCACAAACAAAACCGCCCAGCCAATCATAGTGCTTACTTGCTGCCAGGCGAATGCCCGAAAGGGCAAAAGCAAATGTACCGATGAATTCTATCACACTATGAAGCGTGAGCACGAATTCCGGATCGCCATGTATCATCATTTTCTCGTATCAGTTAGTTGCTCTAAATATCAATTTCTAATTATTCTTTCTAATCACTATTTCTTGAATCTTTCTCCCCAGCAGGTAACCATCCAGTTGTAGAGGCGCTCCTCGGAAGGCGAATGCTGCGCATGCCAGAAGCGGGCATCCTTCAGTTCGTCTGGCAGATACTGCTGCTCTGTGAAATGTCCAGGATAATCGTGAGGATACTTATATCCGTCATGATAGCCCAAATCTTTCATCAGTTTGGTAGGAGCATTGCGGATGTGCAGCGGAACAGGCAGATTACCCGTTTGCCGTACAGTAGCCAGCGCATCATTAATGCCCAGATAAGCACTGTTGCTCTTCGGACTCGTGGCCAGATACACCACAGCCTCAGCAAGGGCGATACGCGCTTCGGGCCACCCTATCTTCATCACCGTATCGAAGGCAGCATTGGCAAGCAGGAGTGCATTCGGATTGGCAAGTCCCACATCCTCAGAGGCACTAATCACAACCCTACGGGCTATAAACTGCGGGTCTTCTCCTCCTTCTATCATCCTCGCCATCCAATAAAGCGCAGCATCGGGATCGCTTCCGCGAATACTCTTGATAAAGGCTGAGATAATATCATAATGCATCTCACCCTGTTTATCGTAAGCCAGCGGATTCTGCTGCAACTGCTCTTCTACCATCTTGTCGGTAATCACAATCTCTGAAGATCCGGCAGATTCTACCACCAGTTCCAGGATATTGAGCAGTTTGCGGGCATCTCCACCACTATATCGCAGCAGCGCGCCCGTCTCTTCCAACTTAATATTCTTTTCTCTGAGTTCTACATCCTGCGTAATGGCACGATGCAGAAGCCCTTCAAGATCAGCCTTTTCGAGCGATTTGAGAACATAGAGCTGACATCTGGACAACAGCGGCCGAATCACCTCGAACGAAGGATTCTCGGTGGTAGCACCTATCAGCGTAACAATACCCTTCTCTACCGCACCCAAAAGCGAATCCTGCTGACTCTTGGAGAAACGGTGAATCTCATCAATAAACAATATAGGAGAAGCCGAATTAAAGAATCTACCACTTTTTGCTCTTTCTATCACCTCGCGGACATCCTTTACGCCACTGGTCACCGCAGAGAGGGTGAAGAACGGCACCTTGATGGTTTGTGCCACGATTTGAGCAAGGGTAGTCTTGCCCACTCCTGGGGGTCCCCAGAGGATAAAAGAGGATATGCGCCCTGCGTCAATCATCTTGCGCAGCACGGCCCCCTCACCTACCAAATGCTGCTGTCCTACATAGTCAGCAAGCGTGTGAGGTCTCATTCTTTCAGCTAACGGTTCACTCATAGTACGTGCAAAGGTAATGAAAAAAATCGAATTCCAAATAAAAAAGTGACCAAAAACACAAAAAAACAGCAAGAAAATTTGGATATATAAAAAGAAGTACTTACTTTTGCACACACAAACACAATTGAAGATGAATAAAGATAAAATATTAACACTGAAGAATGTTACTAAAAGTAGCATTTGGGAATTGCAGGAGAACGATGTGTTCCGTCTTTGGGAAGCAGTAGAAAAGGATGCTGACCTCAAGGATTTCCAGAACAAGTATATCGCAGTTATCCGCAGCGCATTCGAAATGGAACCAGTGACGGTAGACCGTCCTGAAGTGATTGACAAACTGATGGCACGCGGCTTTAAGATTGGCACTTTCCGCATCAACGACAAGAAGGAAAAGTATGCCATCAAAAAGCGCCCTATCATGCGCGTTACTGACCTTACTTACGAAAATGTAAGTCACATCACCGCCAATAAGCTCATCGAACTCTTGGAGCGCAACTTTGGTGGTGGCTGGGAGAGTCTGCCTCAGAGCATCCAGGACATCATCGAAAGTAATTTCGACATCAGCACAACTACTCTTCCTGCTGACCGCCTGAAAAAGCCGGGTGGTCTTTACGAGAAGAAACTCGCCGATGACTACGAGGTGCTCGTGGTACCAAAAGGTTCTTGGGTAGAAGCAATCTTTGCCAAGGAGAAGCCAAAGGTAGAAAAGGTTCGCATGAGATTCGATGATGAGAATGATTTGAAACGCAACGACGACCTGCTCGACCCAGACGAGGATGAAGACGAGGATGCACCAGAAATCGAGGATCACTACAACGATCCAGATGAGGATGACGATGCATTCGATGACGACAAGCTTACTGAGGAAAGCTACCGTACTACCTTCGAAGACCCGGAGAACCTCGGTCTTGATGATGCAGAAGACGTAGCCGACGATGATTATTAATTCAGTTTATACATTATTATAATATAAAGAGAAATGAACGCATTAATTGGATTTGTTGCATTAATCGCTGTGGGCCTCGTAGGTTGGGCGATTGCAGAATTTAAGTACAAGGCTTTCACTTTCACCCGTTCAGAAAAGGACATCGAGGAAGAGAAAGAGCTTGAAGAGCAGAAACGCGCAGAGGGTTTCAAGGAGATGAACATCCGCGACATCATGCGCAAAAACTCAACCAATGGTTATAACGCCGTAGGTTAGTATTATGTTAATTTACCTATGCTTATGATACAGTATATCATCATAGCAATCATATTGGCGGCATGCGTAACGTATGCCGCCATTTGTATCTACCGCGCCATTAAACAAGCCCGAGAGTGCAAAAACTATCAATGTTCCGGCTGCCCGTTCGTTGAGAAATGCCAAAAGAATAAAAAGAAAGAGGCTACTCAGCGGAAAGAACAATAGCAGTTTTCATAAAAAAGCTACAAAAGCTACTTTTACTGTCATGCTGCGAGGAAACCAAGCAAAAATAATGCATTTCAGAACCCGTTCATTATGAGCAAGATACAAAGAAAGTGATTGTTTTAATTAAAAAAGTTGCATAAAAATTTGGTAGAACCAATAAAAAGTAGTACCTTTGCACTCGCAAATCAGAAATGATTATTCTACACAAGGTGTCTTAACCGAGCGGTTAGGTAACGGTCTGCAAAACCGTGTAGAGCGGTTCGACTCCGCTAGACACCTCATAAAAAAGGAAGTTCTTCAATAAGGACTTCCTTTTTTCATATCTACTCTCCCCCATTTTCATTCCTCATTTCTAGGTATTCATCAAAACCCCCATTTTTAGGTATTGCACAATTATAAAAATCTTCGTACCTTTGCAACCGTAAATGATAAACATCAGAACTGAGGTTATCCTACGAGTAGGAATAGCCCCTTGCCAAAAGCAATTCTGGTGAACGTTTGAAACTTTTAGATAATTGAGACAAAGATAGAAATTAAAATCTTGTTCGCTAATAGAAATAATTCATAATGTTTTTGTATAATATGAAAAGGGGTGCTTGTGAAAGTACCCCTTTTATGTATAGGTTTACTACATGGCGATGCATTTTGTTCTATGTCACGACGCACAGACTTCTACATCGCCATGTAATTTCAAAGATATCGGGAGTTTTTAAAAAGCCTGTTACTATCTGATTTTAGCACCAAATGACTTGACAAACTTAATCTTCTTGCCTTTTGCGATGATTGGCTTCTTCCATTCACCACCCAAAATACGGATAACAGCCTTCTTGCCTACAGGAACCGCATCTACAGCCTTCTGCAAATCCATGAAATTGCCTCGACCTTCTGCAGAGACTACATAATCATAATGGCAGACATGAGACTTCAGCGCTGGCACCTGCTCAGCTACAGCATCAGCAAGCGCACCGGCAACCACACGTGCACCATATACATTATAATGGGTATTATCTTTCTTACCCTTAGGAACCTGCGGATTCTCGCCAGGCATAAACCACATATGTAATTTGCGGCTGCCTTCAATACCCATGCCCGTTTCTATATCGTGGGTAATCTTGGTAGCATCAACAAACGGAACATTCAGCTGCTTTGCTACATTGCGGGGAGCTATTACATAAGCTCCGTGGGTGTCGATAAGCGTATCGCTATTAATCTGTTCCTTTCCATCATATACTTTATTGCGAAGCTTCTCGTCATCATCATTCTTCAATTCTGCAGAATAATAGCAGCGACGAACCACCGCATTGAACAGTACAGGAATGCCGCCCTTGGCACGGGTCTCATTTACATATCTGGCAAGGTTTGCATCAAAAGTAGATCCCGGATCAGTATGACGGTCAGGCATTGACTTCTCATCGTTATGCCCAAACTGGATAAACACATAATCACCTGGCTTTATTCTATCCAAAACCTTTTTCCATCTTCCTTCATTGATAAAGCTCAAAGAAGAACGACCATTAACAGCATGATTGTCAACAATCACCTTGTCATCAAAAAAGCCTTGCAATACCATCCCCCATCCTCGCTCCGGATTATTTCTAAAACCGCCTTTCTCGGCAGCAGTAGAATCACCTATTACAAAAATCGTTGTTGTCTTTGTGCTGGATGTCATCAGCAACGCCAGTATGAATACACATACAATAGCTTTTATTTTTTTCATTTGTCTGTAGTTTTTAGAATTTACTAAAATTATAGTTAGGCATACACGCTAACACATAAAAAGCTCTCGCCCTGCCGCACTGCATATTCACATATACGAGCACGAGAGGACGAGAAAGAGAGTATTATTTATTTACTTTGGCTATCAATTCCTCGGCAGTAACCAAGGTTTGTTCGCCAGTTTCCATATTCTTAAGCGTAACCTTGCCCTGAGCCATCTCATTCTCACCTGCAAGCACCACAAACGGAATATTCTTGGCATTGGCATAGCTCATCTGCTTCTTCATCTTCGCCTTATCAGGGAAGATTTCGGTACGGATACCGGCTGCACGAGCTGCACTTACTATAGGCAGGCAGTAAGCTGTCTCCTTTTCACCGAAGTTGATAAACAGTACCTGAGTAGCATTTACAGCCTCCTTCGGATAAAGGTCGAGCGCACCTAACACATCATAAATACGGTCAGCACCAAAACTGATACCAACACCGCTCAAACCTGGCAAACCGAAAATGCCGGTAAGGTTGTCGTAACGACCACCACCTGTAATACTTCCCATTGGAGTATCAAGCGCCTTCACCTCGAAGATTGCACCCGTATAATAGTTCAAGCCACGAGCCAGAGTGAGATCCAGTTCTATCTCGTTGTTCAAGCCAAGAGTCTTCAAGGTATCGAGGATAAACTTGGTTTCCTCTACACCCTTCAAACCAACTTCAGAACCTTCGAGAACCTTCGCTATCACTTCAAGTTTCTCATCATTAGTTCCTGACAATGAGATGATTGGCTGCAACTTCTCAATGGCATCTTCAGAAATGCCGTCATTACGCAACTCTTCGTTTACATTGTCAAGTCCGATTTTATCAAGCTTATCGATGGCCACTGTGATATCTACAATCTTCTCAACCTCGCCGATAACCTCTGCAATACCGGTAAGAATCTTGCGGTTATTAATCTTGATGCATACACGAACACCAAACTTAGTGAACACGGTATCAACAATCTGCATCAACTCGACCTCATTCAGGAGAGAATCAGAGCCAACCACATCGGCATCACACTGATAGAACTCACGGTAACGTCCCTTCTGAGGGCGGTCTGCACGCCATACTGGCTGAATCTGATAACGTTTGAAAGGCATCTGCAACTCCTCGCGGTGCTGCACTACGTAACGTGCGAAAGGAACTGTCAGGTCATAACGAAGACCCTTCTCACAAAGTTTCGCTGCTAATTTGAGTGATCCGAGAGCATGAATATCCTCATCGCTCACCTTATTCATATAGTCGCCTGAATTCAATATTTTAAAAAGCAGTTTATCACCCTCTTCACCATACTTGCCCATCAAAGTCTGAAGGGTTTCCATGGCAGGGGTTTCAATCTGCTGGAATCCATAAAGAGCATACACTTCCTTGATGGTGTTGAAGATGTAGTTGCGTTTCGCCATCTCAACAGGACCAAAATCTCTCGTGCCCTTTGGTATACTTGGTTTCTGAGCCATTTATTAATGTTTAATATGAATGTTAAATGTTTAATGTCTAGCGCCATGTAAACCCCTCAAAGTAAACATTAAACACTAAACATTAAACACTATATAAATTACTTGCGTACAATAGTCTGAGCACGGTCTGGACCGATAGAAATGATACCGATCTTAGTCTCAAGGAACTCTTCTACGAAAGCAATATAATCCTTGAACTCCTGTGGGAACTGATCTTCAGATGTGAACTTAGTCATATCTGTCTTCCAGCCCTTGAACTCCTTGTAAACAGGTTCTACATCATCGATTTCGTATGGGAAATCTGTTGTAACAGAACCATCCTTCAACTTATATGCCACGCATGCCTTGATGGTATCAAAGCCATCGAGCACGTCGCTCTTCATCATGATAAGCTCGGTAACACCATTCACCATGACAGAATACTTGAGCTGTACAAGATCGCACCAGCCACAACGACGCTCACGACCGGTAACAGCACCATACTCATGACCGAGGTCACGGATCTTGGCACCCGTCTCATCGAAAAGCTCTGTAGGGAATGGACCTGCACCAACACGTGTACAGTAAGCCTTCATGATACCATAAACATTGCCGATGCGGTTAGGGCCGATACCCAGACCTATGCAGGCACCTGCACAGATAGTATTAGAAGAAGTAACGAATGGATAAGAACCGAAATCAACATCGAGCATAGTACCCTGCGCACCCTCGCAGAGGATATCCTTGCCAGAACGGAGCACCTTATTGATTTCTACCTCGCTATCAATAAGTTTAAACTGCTTCAAGTATTCGATGCCCTCCATCCAGGTCTTCTCAACCTCTGTAATATCGAAGTCGGTATAACCGAGACTTGCGATGGTTTTGAGATGAGCAGCCTTGTGAGCAGCATACTTCTCCTCGAAATTGTCAAGGATATCGCCTACGCGAAGACCGGTACGGCTAACCTTGTCAGTATAAGTAGGACCGATACCCTTACCAGTAGTACCTACCTTGTTCTTTCCCTTAGAAGCCTCGATAGCAGCATCGAGTACACGGTGAGTAGGCATGATGAGATGTGCCTTCTTAGAGATGTAAAGACGGCTCTTCAAATCATGACCGCTCTTCTCAAGATCCTTAGCCTCACCCATAAAGAGGTCTGGAGCCAAAACCACACCATTGCCGATGATGTTCACCTTACCACCCTGGAAAATACCAGAAGGGATAGAGCGAAGCACATACTTCTCGCCCTCAAACTCCAATGTATGTCCAGCATTAGGACCACCCTGGAAACGAGCAATGACATCATACTTAGGGGTCAACACGTCAACCACCTTACCTTTACCTTCATCGCCCCACTGCAAACCCAGCAGGACATCTACTTTACCTGTGTTCATTTTTTATCTTTTTATCTTGATACTTATTCTTTTTTGCGTTTGCGAGTCATCTTGCTTTGACAGCCGCTGCATACGCCATAGATGTAAAGAGCATAAGCATCTTTACGAAAGCGCTGCATCCTGATATCCTTCACAGCTGCCGTAACCTGTGGTGCTACAATTTCGGTTACCTTGCCACAAATCGTGCAAACCTGATGCACATGATTGTCCTCGCTATAACTGGCCTCATACTTGGTGCCGTCTGCCAGACTGTGCTTTACCACAAGCCTTAGTTCCAGGAACAGATGCAATGTGTTATAAAGCGTAGCCCTGCTTACGCGAAAATTCTTTTTCTGTAGCTCTCTGCCCAAATCTTCTATCGAGAAATGCTCTCCCATAGAATAAATGGTGTCGAGGATAGTGGAACGCTCCGGAGTGCGCCGGTGATGATTGCTCTCCATATAATTGTCCAAAACCTCATGAGCTTTTGCTAAAATTTCTTCACTCATAATCCTTGTTAGTTACATAAAACGCACAAAGATACTCATTATCTACGACATAGAACAATATTTAATTTTAAAAAATCTAAATTCGCCTCAATTCCTCATAGATACGCTGAACCGGAAGCCCCATCACATTAAAATAACTCCCCTTCAACCCCGTACAACCTATGTAGCCAATCCATTCCTGAATACCATAGGCGCCAGCTTTGTCAAACGGCTGATAATGATTTATATAATAACTGATTTCATCATCAGAAAGCGGTTTGAACGTCACTTCTGTTGTTACTGAAAAGGAACGCTGCTTATGCTGGGTAGTAAGACAAACACCTGTAACTACATGATGCGTCTTTCCGCTCAACATCTTCAGCATTCGTCTGGCATCTTCAGCATCACGAGGCTTCCCGAGAATGACTCCCTTTCCTTCCAGATCATTCTGTTCGCCAGCTGTTGGCGCAATCACAACCGTATCTGCTGTAAGAATCAAAGTTTCTGACTCGTCCAACTCTCCGACACTATTATTTCCGTTCAAAAGCGGACGATAAGCCTTAGCCTTTTTCTTGCAGATGAATTCTGCCACCTGATAAGCATCGAGGTCTGCAGGATAACTTTCATCAATACCACTAATCACCTTCACCTCAAAAGGAATATCCAAACCTGCCAGAAGTTCCTTGCGACGAGGCGAATTACTCGCCAAAATGATCTTATAAATCATCTATTTTAAACCTTATTACTTTGAACTTTATGATTAAAATTCAGTTGCAAACTTTCTACTATAAACTATCAACTTTCAACTATTAACTAAATTCTACCAGCCAAACGCCTTAGCATCTGAAAGCCATAAACCCTTGGCTCTCAGTACCTGTTCTACGACGTCACGTCCCACACCATCACCTCCGTTACAAGCCGAGATATAAGTAGAAATTTCTTTAATATCAGAGCATGCATCTGCTGGGCAACATGGACATCCGCAACGACGCATAATCTCATAATCAGGAATATCATCACCTACATATATTATTTCCTCATCTGTAATTGAATATTTCTGCTTGAACTCCTCATAAGTCTTTATCTTTACAGAACACCCCATGAAGATATCCTCTAAACCAAGATTTTCATAGCGTACCTGTATGGCATGAGAATTACCGCCTGTCAGAATTACGATACGAACACCTTTCTTCTGAGCCAACTGAATGGCATAGCCATCTTTGATATTAACAGTACGCAAAGGTTCACCGGCACTGGAAAGCGTGATGGTCTGTCTTGATAGTACTCCATCAACATCAAAGATGATTGCTTTTATCTTATTTAAATCGTAATTTATCATATTTATTTCTGTTTTTAGAACTTAAATTCTTAACTGCAAACTTAAACCGACAACCGTTTTATTTTTTGAACTTGAATATGCTTTTGCTCATCATTTCATAAATCTGATGTAGTTCTGGCTGTTTTTCAAGGAGTTGCATTTGTTTATCCATTACGTTCCGATCATCACGAATAGCCGGTCCTGTCTGCACTTCAGCTGCCGAATGCGAAGAAGCCTTGTCCATAGTTTCCATAACCAGAGGACGGAGAACACTGCCAGGAATATGATGATTTTCGAGAATCTGCTGACCTATAGCTACGCAATGATTCGCAAAATTACAAGCAAAAACAGCTGACAGGTGCAGATACTTACGATTATCAGAATCCAATTCATAGACACTACGAGAAATCTGTTCTGCCAACCTCTTCAGGAAAGAAGTTTCGAAAGCACCACATCCCTCAATGAAAATAGGAATATTTTCGAATGCAACCTTTTTATCTTTCGTAAATGTCTGCATCGGATAAAATACGCCATAATGACGGGCATAATCTTTGAAAACATCCATCGGCATGGAACCAGCTGTATGAACAAACATCTTATCTTCTCTTCCTTTGCATAGTTCAGGAATAAGCATTTCAAGCGCATCATCCTTCACTGAAACTATGTACAAATCTGCATCACAGACCACCTTACTCATCTCATTGACAGGCTCACAATTCACCTTCTCAGCCAATAGAGAGGCCGACTCCCTAGTTCTACTGAAGACTTGCACAATCTGATGTTCTGATTGCGATATTTCGAGCGCAAGATTGGTAGCAAGATTACCTGCCCCAATAAACACTATTTTCATACGTAATTTTGTTTAAAGTTTTACTTTTTATGCAAAAATACTAAAAAATAACGATAGAGAAGCCCTTTTTCTTGCTTTTTTATGATAAATTTATTATTTTTGCCTTCGTGAGAAAATATGATGTAGAAATATATGGTAAACTGGAAGAAATGCCGCATTTATTGGAAGGCGACTTTTTTCATAGCTTGGAGCTTTTTCAGATTCTTGAAAAAACACCCGGCATAACCCCTTTTATGGCTGTCGCCACACAGGAGAACAAGGTAGTAGGACAAATGCTCGTCATCCTCTATCACCGCAAATCATTATTCCCACCTTATTTATATACGCACGCACACGCGTACGGAGAGGGACTTTATGCACTCGATGCTGAACAGAATGCTATTTTCCCATTATTACTCCGCAGCATAACTATTCACTTACACAAACGACTCTGCTTTTACATCGAGTTCTCCCGAATGAGCAAAAAGATGCTGGGTTACCGGGAATTCAGAAAATTGGGCTATGTACCTATTGCCTGGCAAGAGATACATAACTCCCTACACAGCAAACTTCCCCAAGAGCGACTCTCAGACAAACAAATTGCTATGATTGAAAAAATGAAGAAAAAGGGAATAAGTTGTAGAGAGGCAACTTCACCCGAAGACATCCATCGTTATCACCAGTTGCTCAAAAATTATTATCGGCTGAAACTTCGCTGTTTTGTTCCTGACGAAACATTCTTTCAGAAACTGAGTACAAGTAGCAATGCCAGAAACGTCATCATCACCTATAAGGACAAAGTGATTGGCGGCTATACCTGCATCTACAACCAAGGCAATGCCTTTCTTTGGTTTTCTGCATTCAAGAGAAAGACTTACCTCCATCTGCATCCGGACACAATGACCATCTGGCAAGCACTCTCTGATGCACAGGAGCAGGATGCCCAACACCTCCACTTTATGGACGCAGGACTTCCGCTTAAGAGTAATCTCTACCGGGAATTCATTCTCGGTTTCGGAGGCAAACCTGTTACCAAGTTTCGCTGGTTCCGCTTCTATCCAAAAGTTATAAACCTGCTCCTCCACTGGCTATACAAGGAGTAAGGAGAAGAGGTTCCGTGAGCCTATATAAAGCATCTCCGAAACCTCTTTCTCTTTTTTAAGCATAATTACACATACGCTCAAAAAGTACATTTTGTATATTAAAGCCAACGCCTCTACTCTTTCAAAGCACGGTCAAGCTGCTCCAAGCCGCGCTCTGTACAGAATCCACGAATCAGGCACAAAATATAATTGTCGTATATCTCCTGCATCGAATGAACACGATAGAGCTGATGGTGCATGATTTCCTCCATCATCACATGTCCTACGTCCATAACAACATTGAAGTCTACATCCTTACGGAAAAGCCCCTCCTTTACACCAGCCTCAAAGAAACGTACACTCTCCTCCCGTTCATGAGCATGATTTTCCTGGAAGAATTTCACTACACGAGGCATCTTATGAACCTCCTCATAAAAAAGAACGCCCACCATCCCATTGCGCTCCATCTGCAATTTATAGACATAGCTGATAATATCTATCACATTCTTCGCTTGGGTCTTGGCGAAATTCTCTAACTTCGAACGATTTTCTTCTAGCTGACGCATCATACCAGCAAGCAACAATTCTTCTTTGTCACCAAAAATCTCGTACACAGTTCTCTTAGATACATGAAGTCCCTGTGAGATTTCATCCATCTTAACAGCTTTTACACCACGCTTATAGAATTCAGGCATCGCATAAGAGATAATTCTGTCTTTCAGTTCTTGTCTATATTGATTGATTTCTGTCATTTTACTTGTTTGAAGACTATTTTTGTGCAAAGATACAAAAAAAATCAAAAAACCATTCTTTTTTACTAAGTTTTTTTGTACCTTTGCACAAACTTTTAAATTTCGTGCGAAAAATCCACGAATATGAAAGAAAAATAAACTCTAAACCAATATATTGTTATGGTAAAAATTACAAAAGAGGCGGCTTTAAGTTATCACGAGACTGGTCGTCCTGGCAAGATTGAGGTTAAGCCAACAAAACCTTATCACACACAAACGGATCTGAGCCTTGCTTATTCTCCTGGCGTGGCATTCCCATGTCTTGAGATCCAGCAGAACCCAGACGATGCATACAAGTATACTGACAAGGGTAACCTGGTTGCTGTTATCAGTAATGGTACAGCAGTGCTCGGACTTGGCGATATCGGTGCCATGAGCGGAAAGCCAGTGATGGAAGGTAAGGGATTGCTTTTCAAGATTTACGGCGGTGTGGATGTCTTCGATATTGAAATCGATGAAAAAGACCCAGAAAAGTTCTGTGAAACCGTAGAGAAAATCGCTCCTACATTTGGTGGAATCAACTTGGAGGACATCAAGGCACCTCAATGTTTCTACATCGAGGAGCGCCTGAAAAGAACTCTCGACATCCCTGTAATGCACGATGACCAGCATGGTACTGCTATCATCTCTGCTGCAGGTTTGAAGAACGCTCTTGAGGTAGCTGGCAAGAACATTGCCGATGTGAAGATTGTCGTAAATGGTGCTGGTGCAGCTGCTATCAGCTGTACAAAACTCTACGTAGCACTTGGTGCACAGGTAAAGAACATCGTTATGCTCGACTCTAAGGGTGTCATTACCAGCGACCGCGAAAATCTGACAGAGCAGAAAAAGCTCTTTGCAACAGACCGCCGCGATGTCCATACACTCGAAGAGGCTGTGAAAGGCGCCGATGTATTCGTAGGCCTCAGCAAGGGTAACGTGCTCTCCAAGGATATGATTCGCTCTATGGCAGACAACCCTATCGTTTTCGCTCTTGCCAATCCAGTACCTGAGATCAGCTACGAGGACGCTATGGACAGCCGCCCTGACGTATTGATGTCAACTGGCCGTTCAGATTATCCTAACCAGATCAACAATGTAATCGGTTTCCCATACATCTTCCGTGGTGCACTCGATGTTCACGCCCGTGCTATCAACGAAGAAATGAAGATGGCTGCTGTTCATGCAATTGCCGATTTGGCTAAGCAGCCGGTTCCTGATGTGGTAAACGATGTTTACCACGTTAACGACCTTACATTCGGTCCTAAATACTTCATTCCGAAACCTGTAGATCCACGTTTGATTACAGAAGTTTCTGCTGCCGTAGCTAAGGCTGCAATGGAAAGTGGTGTGGCTCGCACCCCTATCACAGACTGGGAGAAGTACAAGCAGGATTTGCGCCAGCTGCTTGGTCAGGAGACCAAACTGACCCGCAAACTCCACGATACAGCGCGCCTTCACCCACAGCGTGTAGTATTCGCAGAAGGTGGCAACCCAACTATGCTGAAGGCTGCAGTCCAGGCAAAGCAAGAGGGTATCTGCCAGCCAATCCTGTTGGGTAACCCTGACCGTCTGAACCGTGTTGCTAGCCGTTTGAAACTTGACCTTTCAGATATTGAGATTGTAGATATGCGTGCCGATAACGAACAGGGCCGCCGTGCAAAGTTTGCCAAGCATCTGGCAGAGAAGCGTGCTCGCGAGGGCTACAGCTTCGAGGAAGCTTATGATAAAATGTACGAGCGCAACTACTTCGGTATGTCAATGGTAGAACAGGGTGATGCTGACGCATTCATCACTGGTCTTTACACAAAGTACAGCAATACTATTAAGGTGGCAAAAGATGTAATTGGAATCCGTGAGCCATATAAGACTTTCGGTACCATGCATATCCTTAACACCCAGAAGGGTATTTATTATATCGCAGATACGCTCATCAACCGCCACCCAGACGAAGATGTGCTGATTGATGTTGCCAAGCTGTCTGCAGGTACAGTGAAGTTCTTCAACGAAGAGCCGGTTATGGCCATGTTAAGCTACTCTAACTTCGGTACAGACAATATTGGCTCACCTGTTAAGGTAAAGAAAGCCGTTGCTGAGATGCAGAAGGAGTTCCCTGAACTCGCTATCGATGGTGAAATGCAGGTAAACTATGCACTCAACAAGGATCTGCGCGATGAGAAGTATCCATTCTCCCGCCTCAAGGGCAAAGACGTCAACACTTTGGTGTTCCCTAACTTGAGTAGCGCCAATGGTGCATACAAACTTCTCCAGGGTTTGAATCCTGAAGCTGAGATTATCGGCCCTATCCAGATGGGATTGAATAAGCCTATCCACTTCACTGACTCAGAAAGTAGTGTACAGGATATCGTAAACATCACAGCAGTAGCTGTCATTGATGCTTATGTAGAGAAAATCAAGAAGCAGAAGTAATCACTTCTTTTTCCTGATTCAAACAAACAGAATAAGATAATAGTATCTTCCATAAACAGGTTGGCACTTCTGCGCCAACCTGTTTTTATTTTCTCTTCTTCACTACTCGTCTCGAAAGTTCGTCTCTTTATACTTTTGAAGATATCTAAACAAAAAAACAACAGAATTGCAATCGATTACGCAGCCTTTCTCACTAAAATAAGTTAATTTATGCCATTGTGTGCCCACACTATAGAATTATAACAAAAATAATCAAATAAATATTTGGTGATTTGAAAAATATCATGTACCTTTGCAGCCAGTTATCCTGAAAACAATCTTTTTACCTTAATGGAAACTAATACCTATTGAAGATTTGGAGCGGTAGCCTGTGAAGGTCATCGCTTTTTTCTTTTTATACACCTCCTCCATCAAATAGCATATAGCATATATTGTCCCAAGAAGAAAGTATACAATTAAAAAGGTAATATCACTTGAGCCGGAAGACTTGCTGACTGCAGTCAGCAGACCTGTCGACTATAGTGAGCAGACCTGCTGACTAGGCTCAGCAGAGCTGCTGACACTAGTCATAACTTTAACGAAGGTATCTTCTTGAACCAGAGAAGTCGTATCCTTAAACCTAAGAAGACATCTCCTTGAACTAGAGAAGACATATCATTGAGCCAGAGGAGACATATCATTGAACCTAAGGAAGTATATTATTGAACCCAATAAAGAACATTATACTATTCACGAGTCCCTTATCTGGTAGCAAATAATCGGTATTCTTATAAAAAACAGGCTTTTCTGTTAAATCTTTCTAAAAAACAATCTTTATCTCCCCAACATTTTGTTCATATCAAAGATAATTTGTAATTTTGCACCCCGAATGCTCATGGATTGGGCAAATGTTACAGAAAAGTTTAGTTCGAAGGGGCTCAAAGAAGATCCGGCACAATGCAGGACGCCTCCCGAAGAAACCCGTTTATATAATTAATTTAATGTACGCAATTGTAGAAATTAACGGTCAGCAGTTCAAGGCTGAGGAGGGCAAGAAGCTCTTCGTACATCACATCAAGGATGTTGAGGCAGGTCAGACTGTTGAGTTCGACAAGGTTTTGCTCGTTGACAAAGACGGCTCAATCACTGTCGGTGCACCAGCTGTAGAGGGTGCAAAAGTAGTAGTAGAAGTAGTGAACCCACTCGTAAAGGGTGACAAGGTAATCGTCTTCAAGATGAAGCGCCGCAAGGACTATCGCAAGAAGAACGGTCATCGTACTCAGTTCACTGAAGTATCAATCAAATCTGTAATCGCTTAAAATTAGGAGGAATTAGAAAATGGCACATAAGAAAGGTGTTGGTAGTTCTAAGAACGGCCGTGAATCAGCTTCACAAAGATTAGGCGTTAAGATCTGGGGTGGTCAGAGCATCATCGCAGGTAACATCATCGTTCGCCAGCGTGGTAACAAGCACTTCCCAGGTGAGAATGTAGCTCAGGGTAAGGATGATACATTGTATGCTTTGGCAGATGGTATCGTTTACTTCCACAAGGGCCGCAAGGACAAGAGTACAGTTTCTGTTCTCTCTCCAGAGGTTTACGCTGAGAAGACCAAAAAAGCTGACGCTTAATTTTTAAAGTTTTAGAAAAAACTATTCCAAACAAACAACATAGAAGCCTGCTCATACCTAGAGCAGGCTTTCTTCGTTTATATAAGTTTTTAGGCAAGGATTACACCACCCCCTTTCTAAGCTCCTTAACCCTATAAAACCACAAAAAAACTTTAATTCTACCCTTCCCTGTAAAAAAGTCAGCATTTTTTTACGCTATCACAAATATTTTTTGTACTTTTGCCTACAAATAGTAAATTATTTAATTAAAAGACATTTTATGCTTACACTTAAACTTATCAGTGAGGAAACTGAACGTGTAGTTAAGGGTCTCGAAAAGAAGCATTTTCCAAATGCTCGTGAGGCCGTAGAGAAAGTTTTGGAGTACGACAAGATTCGTCGTGAAGCTCAGCAGAAGTTGGATAACAACAAGCAGCAGGCAAACCAGTTTGCTAAGCAGATTGGTGCCCTTATGAAGGAAGGTAAGAAAGAGGAAGCTGAGAGCGCAAAGGCTCAGGTAGCTATGCTCAAGGCTGACGCTAAGGCTCTTGAAGAGATCATGGAGAAAGCACAGAACGATATGACCAACCAGTTGCTCGAAATTCCTAACATCCCTTGCGAGCAGGTTCCTGAAGGTAAGGACGCAGCCGACAACGTTGTTGTGAAAGAAGGCGGCGAAAAGCCAAACCTCGGCGAGGATGCTCTCTGCCATTGGGATCTCTTGAAGAAGTATAATCTTGTAGACTTCGACCTCGGCGTTAAGATTACTGGCGCAGGTTTCCCTGTATATATCGGTAAGATGGCTCGTTTCCAGCGTGCGCTTGAGGCATTCTTCCTCGATGAGGCTCGCAAGAGCGGATATCTGGAGATTCAGCCTCCTTACGTAGTAAACGAGGACTCTGGTCGTGGTACCGGTCAGTTGCCAGACAAGGAAGGTCAGATGTATCATGCTAATCTGGACAATCTCTTCCTCATCCCTACTGCTGAGGTTCCTGTAACCAACATCTTCCGCGATGTTATTCTCGATGAGAAAGATCTCCCTATCAAGCGTTGTGCTTACTCAGCTTGTTTCCGTCGTGAAGCAGGTAGCTATGGTAAGGACGTTCGCGGTTTGAACCGCCTGCATCAGTTCGACAAGGTAGAGATTGTTCGCATCGATAAGCCAGGTCACTCTTACGAGAGTTTGAACGAGATGCTCGACCATGTTGAAGGTCTTTTGAAGAAGTTGGAATTGCCATACCATATCCTCCGTCTCTGCGGTGGTGATATGAGCTTCACCTCTTCTATCTGCTACGACTTCGAAACATGGAGTGCTGCACAGGGCCGCTGGTTGGAAGTTTCATCAGTATCTAACTTCGAGAGTTATCAGGCTAACCGTCTCCACTGCCGCTATCGCCATACAGATGACAAGAAGATTGAACTTTGCCACACATTGAATGGTTCAGCTCTTGCTTTGCCACGTATCGTAGCAACCATCTTGGAGAACAATCAGACCCCAGAAGGAATCCGCGTACCTAAGGTATTGGTTCCATACTGTGGTTTCGAGATGCTTGATGACAAAAATTTCGATTAATTTGAAGTATCGGTAAGACTTTCAGTTTTTCTCGATTATACAAAATATTCGAAAAACAAAAATAACATATATTGTACGAGGATAACTTCGACTGCCACAAAGGTAGCCGATGTTATCCTTTTGCATTTTTATGTACCATGAAGCAAACTCTAAACAGCTAACCAGAAAAATTAATATATCAGCATTAAGAAATTTAATAGCCCATGAACAAGATTATCAAGAAAGTACAATACTCAGAGAAAGTATTCCGCTTCGATGTAGAAGCACCGCTTATAGCCAAGAGCCGAAAGGCAGGTAACTTTGTTATCATCCGCGTAGACAACAACAGCGAGCGCATGCCGCTGACCATCGCAGATGCTGACATTGAGAAAGGAACCATCACACTGGTTGTGCAGAAGGTAGGTCTTTCATCTACCAAACTCTGTGCATTGAATGAAGGCGATGAGATTCACGATGTGGTGGGACCACTTGGAAATCCTACACATATCGAGAACTTCGGAACAGTCATTTGTGCCGGAGGTGGTGTAGGCGTAGCTCCTATGCTCCCTATCATCAAGGCACTGAAAGCCGCAGGAAACAGAGTCCTTTCCGTAATTGCGGGTAGGAACAAAGACCTCGTGATTATGGAAGATGAAGTGCGTGCATCTAGCGATGAACTCATCATCATGACCGATGACGGAAGTTACGGCGAGAAGGGTGTTGTAACCGTAGGAATCGAGAAGTTTATCAATCAGGAGCATATCGATAAGGTTTTCGCCATCGGTCCTCCTATCATGATGAAGTTCTGCTGTCTCCTGACCCAGAAATATAATCTTTCCACAGACGTTTCGCTCAATACCATCATGGTGGATGGAACCGGTATGTGCGGTGCCTGCCGCCTGACCATCGGTGGCAAGACCAAGTTTGTCTGCATCGACGGTCCTGAGTTTGACGGCGCTCTGGTAGATTGGGACGAGATGTTCAAGCGCATGGGCACTTTCAAGGATGTTGAACGCGAAGAGATGGAACACTTCGAAGAGCACCTTGCAACTGTAGACGCAGAAAAGAAGAAAGAAACTACGGATGTAATCATGGACGTAGAACCTACAGATGCGAGCATCGAAGAGTTGACCGACCGTAACGCTGAATGGCGCAAGGAGTTACGCGCTTCGATGAAAGCAAAAGAACGTACAGCTATAGAGCGCGTAAAGATGCCAGAACTTGACCCTCTTTATCGTGCCACAACCCGTACGGAAGAGGTAAATATCGGTTTAACCAAGGAAATGGCTTTGACCGAAGCCAAGCGCTGTCTCGACTGTCCTAAGCCTACCTGTATGGAAGGTTGTCCGGTAAGCATCAACATTCCTTCCTTCATCAAGAACATTGAGCGGGGCCAGTTCCTTGCCGCAGCCAAGGTTTTAAAGAACACCTCTGCCCTACCTGCCGTTTGCGGACGAGTTTGTCCACAGGAAAAGCAATGTGAAAGCAAGTGTGTACATCTCAAGATGAACGAGCCTGCTGTAGCTATCGGATATCTGGAGCGTTTTGCTGCCGATTACGAACGCCAGAGTGGAAACATCTCTGTACCAAAGTGCGATGAACCTAATGGCATCAAGATAGCCGTAGTTGGTTCAGGACCTTCCGGATTGAGTTTTGCAGGCGATATGGCAAAGAAGGGATTCGACGTTACCGTCTTTGAAGCATTACACGAGATTGGCGGTGTATTGAAATATGGTATTCCTGAATTCCGTTTGCCTAATGCTATCGTAGATGTAGAGATTGAGAATCTTCAGAAGATGGGCGTAAAGTTCATTACAGACTGCATCGTTGGCAAGACCATTTCCGTAAAATATCTGGAAGAACAAGGATTCAAGGGAATCTTCGTTGGCTCAGGTGCGGGTCTGCCCAACTTCATGAATATTCCTGGAGAGAATGCCTTGAACATCATGTCTTCTAACGAATATCTTACCCGTGTAAACCTGATGGATGCAGCCAATCCTCATAGCGACACCCCTATCAACTTGGGTAAGAAGGTGGTTGTTGTAGGCGGCGGAAATACAGCTATGGACAGTTGCCGTACTGCAAAACGACTCGGAGCAGACGTAACCTTGGTATATCGCCGTTCGGAGGCTGAAATGCCTGCCCGACTCGAAGAGGTGAAGCATGCCAAGGAAGAAGGAATCAACTTCTTTACATTGCACAATCCTAAAGAATATGAGGCAGACGAGAAGGGCGCAGTAAAGGCTGTAGTTCTCGATGTGATGAAGCTTGGCGAACCTGATGCCAGCGGTCGTCGTCGTCCAGAAGCTACAGGAGAGACCATCACGCTGGAGTGCGACCAGGTAATTGTTGCCGTAGGAGTAAGTCCTAATCCACTCGTTCCACAGAGTATCGAAGGCTTGGAACTCGGCCGGAAGAACACCATTGCCGTAAACGACCAGATGCAGAGTTCCATCGAAGAAATCTACGCTGGCGGCGATATCGTACGAGGAGGAGCCACAGTAATCCTTGCCATGGGAGACGGCAGAAAGGCCGCTCTCAATATGAGCGAAAAATTATTGAATAAATAAGAAAAACGGGAAACAATAAAGGGCAGCCATGCATCACGCAGACTGCCCTTTCCTTTTCTCGTATGTAATGTTATAAAATGAAATGTAGTTCGTACATATGTTTATTAATAATTGGACTCAAACACTATTTCAGATTAATACGGAGTCCGAACTGGAGATTAAAATTCCACTTCTTATCTTTAAACGTATTTTCTATTTCGCTGCCATTATCAAAATAATATTTTGCACCTGGCTCAATATAGAAGCCCACTTGTGGTGTAACATCATACTGTGCACCAAGCGAAGCCTTACCCGAGAACTGAACGCCATCACGTTTCACGTCCTCTTTATGACCAGAAACCTTTGTATCATTCTTTACGTTGAAATCGGCTTCTCCACCCGCCATTACGTACGCATGAAAGCCTCCCGTGCTCCAAACCTCATAGTTTAAACCAAGTGGAACACCCACATAATGCAAAACCTGATGTGTATCAAATTCTGAAACACCATAAGATTTGAAATCAGAAGCAACACGCGTATATACGACACCGGTACTCAAAGACAAACGAGGCGCAAGTCCGATACCAACCTGAGCACCTATAGCCAAAGGAGCATGATGTTTCGCTTCAACATATTTCGGTATTGCATATCTTAAAAGAGAAGCAGCAGCCATGAAAACGCCATGATCAGCAAAGCCACCACCAGCAAGAGGATCTGAAGACGCATACATGCCGTTTGACATTCCATCACTGCCAGAGCCCAGACTTACATTCTCTGCATACAGGTTCATGGTCCAGTTCTGTTCATACTTGTCCTTATAACTGCGTTCAAAATGACCATCCTGCGCCCTGCCTGCATAAAGCTTCTGCCCACCATCTGCTTCCAACGGCTTGGTTGCATGATTAGAAGAAACGGCCATCTGTCTTTCAGAATCCTCATTTTGCTTTTGCAAAACAGATAATTCCCGACCATTTACCTCTGCATTAACAGACTGTTCTGGCATTTCTACCTCTGCTGCAAACATTACTTCATTATCAGCAGCAACAGTCCTCTCCTGGAAAGAGACAGAAGATTTACTATGGTTCAATTGACGCCCCGATAAATGGCGATTCACCTGATGTGCAGATGCATTGTTTTCAGCAAGCAAGATAGCATTTTCACTTCCTGCCGATTGTGCTTCTGCACGGACAGCAGAAGAAGTCCTGCTTGAACCTGATGCTGTAGAGAAAGAACTCTGAACAGCTAAGTTAGCCTGTCCCGATTCATCATCATGCAGATAAACATAACTGCCTCCTACTCCCAATAAAGCAATCGCTGCAGCTACTGACCATCTTTTCAAGACAACATAACGAGTCTGTGGTCTCTTCTTTACATCAGTTTCCTCATCACCAACCTTTTTAGACTGAGCAAGCGATTGTTCTATCTCAGCCCACATGTCGTGGCTGACAGGCTCTTGGTAGTCTGCCAACTGATCTCGAAGTTTATTTGTCCAATCGTTACTCATTACTTTTCTCATTTATATGATTCAACTCTTTATTATCACTACAATCTGCCTGGCTCAGATAATCTTTCACCTTTTTGCCCAACAGCTTTTTCGCCCGCAAATATTGTGAAGCAGAACTGCTTTCTTTGATGCCTAACAGCTGTGCAATTTCTTTATGGCTTTTCTGTTCAAAAACAAACATGTTAAGAACCAGTCTGTACCCATCAGGCAATTCTCCTATCATTCTTGTCAGTTCTGCAGGCGGAACTCTTTCTACTTCAGACTCTTCATCCTCAATATCATCGGGAACTTCGTCCACGATAGTGAAGCGCTTTTGCTGCCTTACAAAGTTGACAGCTTCATTTGTCACTATCCGCAAGAGCCAAGCCTGAAGAGCGCCCTCACCCCGATATTCAAACTTTGAAATGCCGGAAAAGACTTTTATAAAACTATCTTGCACTACATCTTCAGCATCATCGCGCATAGGGATATACCTCAGCGCTACGGCCATGGCATACCCCACATAGCGTTCGTACAATCTGTGCATGGCTGCCCGACTGCCGCTATTGATGTCGTCTAAGAGTTCCTTTTCCGATTCCAATTTCAAATCCTTTTTAAAGATTAAACGATATAAAGAGAAAACCTTGCATCAAAAATGAACTTTTTTTGGCGCAAGGCACTTTTTTTTTATATTTTTATATAGATCAATGGCTATTCTGCACCTTGTTTCCCGGTACATTCAAGCCCTGTTTCTATATTATTCTATAGAGAACACTTTACCTTCCTGAGTAAGATAACTTTCCGTAAACACCTCTTTAGCTTCATTCAACAATACCTCTTCATTATTATATCTTGCACTATAATGTCCCAGAAGAAGTTTGCCTACACCCGCATTTCTGGCTATAGTTGCAGCCTGTCGAGCCGTACTGTGATAATAGAGTTTAGCCCTGTCCTCATTCTCCGAAGTATAGGTGCTCTCATGATAAAGCACCGTAACCCCCTTTACCTTTTCTGCCAACCCCGGAACAAACCGGGTATCACTGCAATAAGCATAACTGCGGGGAGTAGCGGCAGGCATTACCAATCTGGCATTAGGTATTACATCCCCCTCCTTCGTTGTCCAGTCAGCTCCATTCTTGATGTTGTTAATCTGGCTTACAGGAATCTCGTAATAATCTATCATATCACGACGGATATGAGGCAATGTCGGTTTCTCTCTGAAGATGTACCCACAACAAGGCACACGATGCTGCAGAGGAACGGTTTCTACGGTTACAGAATGATCTTCATATACTACTTGCGACTTCTCGGTATCTACAGGAACAAAATCAATTTCATATTCCATTCCCTGCATGAAGAAATCAATCTGACGCTTAAATAAATCTCCGTAACTTTCTGGCGCATATACCTTTAACTTAGCCGTTCTGCCCAGCATACCTAAGGTAGAAAGAAGTCCCAGCAAGCCAAAGCAATGATCACCATGAAGATGCGAAATAAAGATAGCATTTATCTTAGCAAAGTGAACATGAGTGCGACGGAACTGCATCTGGGCACCCTCGCCACAATCCATCATAAAGCATTTGCCACGCATCTCAATAATCTGGGCCGAGGCACTATGCTGAAGGGTGGGCAAAGCACTGCCACACCCCAATATATGTACTTTAAATGGTTCCAAAACTAAATCATAATTTACAGGTTCAACATGATGACCTTACTCTTGGCGCTTGAAAACAAAGATACCCTGAGTATTCTCCAACATAAGACTGTCAGAACCCAATTTGTCAATGGCAAAAGTATCCTTATTCAGCAAAAGTTTACCATTGAGTATCTTCCAGCTAGTCCAAGGATTAGTTTCAGCCTTCACATTGTTCTTCACCTCTCCACCTTCCAAGATATCAAAATTCTTATCCAGAGAAGTCCATTTACCCAAGAGGGATGTCAGGTTGATAATCTTCTGGGCCATCATCTCTCCATCCTCTGCCTTATAACCGATAAGAGCAATACGGTCGCCAGCCAGCAATCCTCCCTGAACAACATCAGGATTCTCATCGTCAATAAACACCGAAAGGGTGTCACCATCATCAGAAATCAGCTCCAGGCTATGCATAGAGGTTCCCTCACCGCATACACCATAGATGGTAGAATCGTTCATTGCATCCTCTACCTCTACCGAATCTGCTGCACTGATAACAGGAACATTATTTTTGTTCTTACAACTGTTGGCTGCGAAAAGCGCCACCAAAGCTATTGTTACATAAACTAATTTCTTCATAACACTTTAGTTTTTATTATTATATTAATGAGTCGATAAGATTATCTGATTCACCGTTATTTATCATCCTTTTTTTCCTGAAGTTTTGCTTCATTCCATAGTTTATCCATTTCTTCTAAGCTCATATCTTTCAAGTTTTTACCTTGCTTTAAGCTATGATCTTCTACGTAGTTAAAACGGCGGATAAACTTCTGGTTGGTTTTCTCCAGCGCATTATCCGGATTGAGTTTATAGAGACGTGCTGCATTGATTACTGAGAAGATGAAATCGCCCAATTCCTGGGTAGAATTCTCTTTGTCGCCTTTAGCCAGTTCCACCTTGAGTTCTTCCAGTTCCTCCTGCACTTTGTCCCACACATCTTCTTTTTCTTTCCAGTCGAAGCCTACATTTCTAGCCTTGTCCTGAATGCGATAAGCCTTGATAAGAGACGGAAGAGAATGAGGAACACCGCTCAACACCCGCTCATTTCCATCCTTCTCCTGCTGCTTGATCTGTTCCCAGGTTTTCTCAACAGAAGTAGCAGTTTTCGGCTTGCTGGCGCCAAGAGCCAAGGTTTCTTCCGAACTGGCAGTTCCTGCCTTCCCGGTTTCTGCTTCTTCAGACTCTCTATATACCACCTGTCCCTCATCGTTGATATACATATCAGGATTCGAAACCGTCCAATTTCCCTCTTCCTTCCAGTTGATGAAAGGATGGCGGAACATCAGCTTGTCAGCCTCCTGATTGCAAACATCGCAAATATCGAACTCGCCGTCTTCTCTGCCGATGATGCTATAGAACATCACGTGCTCCAACACATCGCCCAACTCCTTCTTGATATCTTTGTAATCGCGCTTCATCAAGGCGTCACAAAGCTCGAAAGTCTCCTCGATCGTATTCGGACGAAGACTCTCGAATGTCTGCTTTTTATCCCATGGACACTGCAGGCGCAAACGGTCCTGCACATCCAGCAAGCGGCTGAACGCCGCCAGTTTTTCTTCTTTCGTATGTCCTTTTCCTGTATTACTAACCATCGTTTTGTGCAAAAATTAATAATTTTGATGCAAAGATAGTATTTTTCGCCCAAAAATTAGTATCTTTGCACCGTTTTTTAAAGAAAAAGAAAGAAAAAGAATAAAAATTAGATATAAACAATGGAATTAGCAAGTAAATACGATCCACAAGCAGTGGAAAGTAAATGGTATCAGTACTGGCTCGACAACAAGCTTTTCAGCTCTAAGCCAGATGGTCGTGAACCTTATACAGTGGTTATCCCTCCACCAAACGTAACAGGTGTGCTCCACATGGGACACATGCTCAACAATACTATCCAGGATATTCTCGTTCGCCGTGCTCGCATGGAGGGCAAGAACGCATGTTGGGTACCAGGTACCGACCATGCCAGTATCGCTACCGAGGCAAAGGTTGTAAACCGCCTCGCTCAGCAGGGCATCAAGAAGACCGACCTTACCCGCGAGGAGTTCCTCAAGCACGCTTGGGACTGGACTCACGAGCATGGTGGCATCATCCTCAAACAGCTCCGCAAACTCGGTGCCAGCTGCGATTGGGACCGCACAGCATTCACCATGGACGAGACCCGCTCTCGTGCCGTCATCCACGTATTCTGCGACCTTTACCAGAAGGGACTCATCTATCGTGGCGTGCGCATGGTTAACTGGGACCCTAAGGCTCAGACTGCACTCTCTGACGAGGAGGTTATCTACAAGGACGAGCACTCTAAGCTCTACCACTTGAAGTATTATGTAGTAGAACAGGACTGCCAGCAGGTGGATGAGGAGAACGTGATGCACAAGGATGAGAAGGGATACTATGCAGTAGTAGCAACCACCCGTCCTGAGACCATCATGGGCGACTCTGCCATGTGTATCAACCCAGAGGATAAGAAGAATACCTGGCTGAAGGGTAAGCACGTTATCGTGCCTCTCGTAAACCGCGAGATTCCTGTCATCGAGGATACATACGTAGATATCGAGTTCGGTACTGGTTGCTTGAAGGTAACTCCAGCTCACGATATCAACGACCACGCCCTCGGTTTGAAGCACGGTTTGGAAACCATCGATATCTTCAACGACAATGGTACCATCAGCGAGGCAGCAGGTCTCTATGTAGGTATGGACCGCATGGACGTGCGCAAGCAGATTTCCATCGACCTTCAGAACGCCGGTCTGATGGAGAAGATTGAGGACTATAATAATAAGGTGGGCTTCTCTGAGCGTACCAATGTGCCTATCGAGCCAAAGCTCTCTACACAGTGGTTCCTCAAGATGCAGCACTTTGCCGACATCGCCCTTCCTCCAGTAATGGACGATGATATCGAGTTCTATCCTAAGAAGTACAAGAACACCTATCGCCACTGGTTGGAGAACATCAAGGACTGGTGTATCAGCCGCCAGCTCTGGTGGGGTCACCGCATCCCAGCTTACTACTTCGACAATGCCGGCAAGAAGGATTTCGTGGTAGCTGAGACTGCAGAGGAGGCTCTGAAACTCGCTCAGGAGAAGAATGCCAACATCAAGGCTGAGGATCTTGAGCAGGAGAGCGACTGCCTCGACACCTGGTTCTCTTCATGGTTGTGGCCTATCTCTCTGTTTGATGGTATCGAGCATCCTGACAATGAGGAGATCAACTACTACTACCCTACTTCCGACCTCGTAACTGGTCCGGATATCATCTTCTTCTGGGTAGCACGTATGATCATGGCTGGCTACGAGTATCGTGGCAAGATGCCATTCAAGCACGTATATTTCACAGGTATCGTTCGCGATAAGCTCGGCCGCAAGATGAGCAAGAGTCTCGGTAACTCACCAGACCCATTGGATCTGATTGACAAGTTTGGTGCCGACGGTGTTCGTATGGGTATGATGCTCAGTGCTCCAGCAGGCAACGACATTCTCTTCGACGAGAGCCTCTGCGAGCAGGGACGTAACTTCAACAATAAGATCTGGAATGCCTTCCGCCTCGTGAAGGGTTGGGAAACGGCAGATATCGAGCAGCCTAAGAGTGCAGAAATCGCCGTGAAGTGGTTTGATGCCAAGCTCAAGGAGGTGAACGAGGAGATGCAGAAGCAGTTTAAGGACTACCGTATCTCTGAGGCATTGATGACTGTATATAAGCTGTTCTGGGATGAGTTCTCATCCTGGTACCTGGAGATGGTGAAGCCAGCTTACGGCCAGCCTATCGACCAGAAGAGCTACGACGCTACCCTCCGCTTCTTCGATGCCCTCCTGAAGATGTTGCATCCATTCATGCCATTCATCACCGAGGAATTGTGGCAGCACATCTACGACCGCAAGGATGGCGAGAGCATCATGCGCGAGAAGCTGGATATTCCAGCACCTACAACCGAGGAGCAGAAGTTGGCTGCCGACATTGAGGCTGTGAAGCAGATTATCGCCGGTGTTCGTACCGTTCGCAACCAGAAGAACATTGCCCAGAAGGAACAGTTGTCTCTCCAGGTAGTAGGCAAGAACGATTTCGAGGCTTACAACGACGTAACGCTGAAGATGGCGAACCTTGATAAGATTGAGGTCATCGCTGAGAAGAGTGCCGATGCGTCAAGCTTCATGGTAGGTACCGACGAGTTTGCCGTACCATTGGGCGACCTGATCGACGTAGCTGCCGAGATTGAGAAGGCAGAGGCTCAGCTCAAGCACTTGGAAGGCTTCCTGATGGGCGTACGAAAGAAGCTCAGCAACGAGAACTTCGTAGCTCACGCACCTGAGAAGGTAGTAGCCCTGGAGCGCAAGAAGGAAAGCGACTCTGTTGAGAAGATTGCTGCCCTCAAGGCAACCATCGAGGAACTCAAGAAGAAATAATAGTTTAATATTTATCATGTTAAGTGCGGAATGTTAAGTGTAAGAACTTAGCATTTCACACTTAACATTTCATATTTTCAAGAGAAACATGATCAAGAAGCTTTTCACCTTATTTATATGTATGCTATCTCTAGCAGCAACTTTCACCAGTTGTGGCGATGAAGCTATTGATGTAGAAAGCGTCAATAAGCAGACTATCTTCGTCTTCTATCCTTGGACGGGTGGAACCAACACTTCCGGTCTCACAAGTTTTTTGGAAAACAACGTTGACAGTATCTGCGAAGGTATTGTTGCCAAGAAAGGCTTGAATAATTCGCGTGTAATGGTCTTCATGAGCCAGAATTACAGGAAGAGCTATCTTATAGATCTTCAATATGACGGCAATACGAAAACCGTAATTCGCGACACTTTGAAAACATACGATGAAGCTACATATACTACAGCAGAAGGATTTGCAGAGATTCTGAATGAGGTGAAACGCCGTGCTGAAGCCCTGAATTATTCGCTCATCATCGGAGCTCATGGCTGCGGATGGACCTACAAAAGCGATTGGGTAAACTATCCTTATATGACAAGACCTAATGCCGGTTTTGCTCAGAAAGGAAGCACCAGCTACCCTACCGCTACCGGCAATTTCAGCGGAATACAGTATGGTCCCGATCCCAACAAACCTATCACCCGTTTCTTCGGAAGCGTAAGTTTAGAAGAAAACGCTCTCGACGTTCCTACCCTTGCCGAAGGAATCAAACTCAGCGGCACAAAGATGCAATACATTCTCTTCGATGCATGCTATATGGGCAATGTAGAGACTGCCTACGAACTGAAAGACGTCACTAATTTCATGATCAGTTCAAGTAGCGAAGTAATGGGAGCCGGCGTTCCATACAAAACCATATGGAGTTACCTCAACAGTTCTGCACCCAACTACTCAGGATTTGTCAACGGAGTTGTCAATTTCTACAAGAATAGTAGCGATCCATTCTGCAACATGGCAGCCATCGACTGCAGACAGATGGACAATCTAGCCCAAGTGATGAAGGAAATCAACAGCAAATATACCCTCTCATCATCCGTTCCGCTCGATTCCATACAGCCTTTAGATGGTTTCTCTCCCAACCTCTTCTACGATATGAGTGTATACATAGACAGTCTTGTTCCGAGCGGCTATCTGAAAGACAAATATACTTCACAGATGAAACTCACTATCAAAGCTGCTGCTCATACCGAACAGGCTTATACAGGGTTAATGAGTTATAGAGGTACAACCTTTAAAGTGAAAAATTATTGCGGTCTTTCTATCTCCGACCCTAGCCAGCACAGCGTAGCTATCAAGGGCAGAGAGAAAACAGCATGGTGGAAAGCTACACACTAATAAGCAATTGAGAGTGTAAGAAACTCCTTATTGGCTTTTAAGAAAAATATTATATAAAAGAATACATGATGGAATATTTTATCATTGAGAATAACGGACAGCAAGCGGGTCCATTCAGCCTGGAGCAACTCGTCCAGAAGGCAATCACACCCGAGACCCTTGTTTGGGCACAAGGCATGAAAGACTGGACTCCAGCTTGGAAAATAGCAGAACTGAAGACTGTTCTTGAAACTGTAGAAGCTATCAAGGCTAATACAGCCAACAAAGAAAATGCAGAAGGAACATCAGCAGATGCAGCCGGCAACAACGAGACAGAAGCAGCAAACTTTCAGGCTGCAAACCAGCAGGGTTTCCAGCAGGCACAGCAGGAAGCTTACCAGCAAGGCTTTCAGCACGGCGTAGCAATGAACCAGGGCTACAGACAGGAACCGGAAAAGAAAAAATCGAGCAAGACCCTCTGGAAAATCATCTTAGGGCTTATCGTACTTCTCTTCCTGGTTTTCGCCATAACCAATCCAGGACTTGATGCCCATAAAGAAAAGGTAAAGACTGAGGCAGCCAAGGCTATCGACAAGGCTACAGAAACCAGTGATAACAACTTCTTCACCCAAAGCATCCGTTCCATTGCCAAGATGATGGCAGGAAGCGCTATCGATGAAGTGATGAACCAGCTCTTCGAATACCACAACTATATCGTATGCTCTAAGGGAACCGTTGAGTTTAATGGCAAGCAGCACACCGTAAGCTTCGGAATCCTTGGCAGCGTTTACACGATGAATGCTGATGATATGGTGAAGGCGCTGGAAGGTGCCGACAATCTGCAGATAGAAGAAACCACCAGCTCATCAACCGATGAATCCCCTTCGGTAAGCGATAATAACAGCGATGGTTCAGAAGAAGATGGACTGGGCGCTTCTGTTCAGAAAAAACTGGAAGACAAGGCAAACCAGGCCATGGATCAGGCTGCCGACAAGGTAAGCAAGAAACTGGAAGAGAAAATCAACCAAAAACTCGATGAAGCAACCGATTCTTCAACCGTAGAAAAGATTCTCGACAAGATTCTGGAACTGATCTAGCATCAGAAATCCGAAAAAACATAAGAAATATGACACATTTCTCAATATGACAGCATGGCGGCTTGACGTATATCAAGCCGCCATTGCTGTTTAGTTGACGTGTATCAAAAAAAGCCCCTTTTTCATCATTTTGTCATGTCTTTGTGACAGATATTCAAGAAAAAGGCATTACCTTTGCACCAGAAAACAGTGAGATTGTAATAAGGATAATGTAAAACAGGAGACCTCACATGGAGGCTCCACAAAGAAAGAAAGGAAACAAATTATGATGACGACAGTAATGATTCTTACAGTTGTGGCAGCTATGATTGCCAAGGCTGTAAATGTAAACAACAACATGGAGATGGGCAAGTAAAATTGACCACCGTTCATGAACAAAAGGAAAAAGAAAATGGCAGAAATGCCAAGTATTAATTTTTTAAAAAAAGGATAACGATTATGAAAACAATGTATGCAAACATCAAGAAGGCCTTGAAGGCTATTCTTGCAAATTACATGACCGCAATGGAAATGTATGGTGAGGCTTTGAACAGAAGCCGTGGTTGTGCTTGCGTATAAGGGTTCCAATCCCTTCATGCTGCGGCATAAACTAGATTGAAAGCAAAAAGTAATTACGTTTAAATAAAGAAAAAGCGTGTAAGTTACCATACTTACACGCTTTTTTTGTATCTTTGCAACCGGTTAGTAAAGATTTTAAAAAGAAGAAACGATGAACTCACAAGATATGATCAGCAGGCTGGAATCGAAAGGCATTCGGCCAACCGCCAACCGCATACTCGTAATGAAGACCCTGATGGGCGAACAGAACCCGCAGAGTCTGAGCAATCTGGAACGAAAGATGGTTTCGATGGACAAGTCGAGCATCTTCCGTACCCTTACCCTCTTTCTGGAACATGATGTGGTACATGCCTTCGAAGATGGGCGAGGCGTACTCTGCTACGAACTCTGCGAAGAAAAAGGGGCTTGCGATCATCACGACGGGCATATTCATTTCTACTGCAAATCTTGCCAGCGTTCCTTCTGTATGGAGAATATCCATATTCCAAGTTTCGAGCTGCCCGAAGGCTTTTATCCCCACTCTATTTCCTTTGTCATCAAAGGCGAATGCCCGGATTGCAGAAAGAAACACCAGTAAAGCGAAAGGTGCATTCTGCGTTAATTTAGCATAAATATTTTTGAAATTCTATTGCTTTTCCGATATTATCATTACTTTTGCAAGCGATTATCACGGGGTGCTGAAAGATTCGGCTGAGATGATACCCATTGAACCTGATGCAGGTAATGCTGTCGCAGGGATATTTGATAGCGCTTTATTCTTTCTCTTAAGGCTTTCATCTGGAAGTTCACCGTGTTTGATTACATATTTGCTTATCATCGCTTTCGGGCGATAGAAAAGCGTAAACAAACGGATTATTCATCATATAAAACGAACAGAATATGAAAGTAACTATCAACAACAAAGAGACCGAGACACAGGCTAAAACCATCAGGGAGTTAGCTCAGGAACTCGATTTGCCAGCTACAGGAGTTGCTGTAGCTATCAGTAACGAAATGGTGCCTCGTGATGAATGGGAAAACACAATCATCGCCGAAGGAGCAGACATCGTTATCGTAAAAGCGTTCTGCGGAGGATAACGGTCCCAGAATACTGCGGAAAAGAATCACCCAAAAGTACTTTTCCTACAGAAATGAAAACAAAAATAACAACTCTATAATAAAACAATGGAAAAATTAGTAATCGCAGGCAGAGAGTTTAACTCCCGCCTCTTCTTGGGCACAGGAAAGTTTAACAACAATGCCCTCATGGCTGAAGCCATCAAAGCATCAGAAACAGAAATGGTTACTGTTGCTATGAAACGTATCGAACTCGAAGACAAGCAGGACGACCTGCTCTCTCATATTGTGCAGAACCCAAATATCCAGCTCCTTCCTAACACCAGTGGCGTGCGCAACGCCGAGGAGGCTGTCTTCGCAGCACAGATGGCTCGCGAGGCTTTCGGAACCAACTGGCTCAAGCTCGAAATCCACCCAGACCCTCGCTATCTTCTTCCAGACTCTATCGAGACGCTGAAGGCTACCGAGAAACTGGTAAAACTCGGTTTCGTGGTATTGCCATATTGCCAGGCAGACCCTACCCTCTGCAAGCACCTCGAAGAGGCTGGTGCTGCTACCGTGATGCCACTTGCTGCACCTATCGGTACCAACAAGGGATTGAGAATGAAGGACTTCCTGCAGATCATCATCGAGCAGGCTACTGTTCCAGTTGTAGTAGATGCAGGTATCGGTGCACCTAGCCACGCTGCCGAGGCTATGGAGATGGGTGCCAGCGCTTGCTTGGTTAACACTGCTATCGCCGTTGCCGGTGACCCTGTAGAGATGGCTAAGGCATTCAAGGAAGCAGTAGTATGCGGTCGCCGTGCTTACGAGGCAGGTCTGGGAGCCATCAGCGATTGTGCTGAGGCAAGTTCTCCTCTCACCGCATTCCTCAACGATTAATTATAATATAGATAATAAAAGGCATGAAGGATGAAGGCAAAGAAGCAAGAACGCTCTTTTTACCTTTTTACCCTTTTACCTTTTTACCTTAAAAAAATTATGCCAAACGATAAGAAAGCTTACGCCCAGAGAGAAAAGGCGTATATGCAGGGAAAACTCTTCCCACAGATCAAGGTTGGAATGACCAAGGTTAACCTCACTCCTACTGTTGTGAAGGATGAGCGCGGCATTCCACATACAGAGCCAAACGCTCCGGTTTACATCTACGATACCAGCGGTCCTTACAGCGACCCTAACTATCAGGTAGATTTGAAGAAAGGCTTGCCAAGAATGCGCGAGCAGTGGATTCTCGACCGCAACGATACCGAGCAGCTCAAGGAAGTTACCAGCGAGTATGGCAAGCAGCGCCTTGCTGACCATAGCCTCGACCACCTCCGCTTCGAGCACATCCAGTTGCCTCGCCGTGCTCAGGCTGGCAAGCACATCACCCAGATGGCTTATGCCAAGGCTGGCATCATCACTCCAGAGATGGAGTACGTGGCTATCCGCGAGAACATGAACTGCCAGGAGTTGGGCATCGAGACCCATATCACCCCTGAGTATGTGCGTGATGAGATTGCACGCGGACGTGCCGTGCTTCCTGCCAACATCAACCACCCTGAGAGCGAACCGATGATCATCGGCCGCAACTTCCTCGTGAAGATCAATACCAACATCGGTAACTCTGCCACTACCTCCAGCATCGAGGAAGAGGTAGATAAGGCTGTATGGTCTTGCAAGTGGGGAGGCGATACATTGATGGACCTCTCTACCGGCGACAACATCCACGAAACCCGTGAATGGATTGTGCGCAACTGTCCTGTACCGGTAGGAACCGTGCCTATCTACCAGGCTTTGGAGAAGGTAAACGGCAAGGTAGAGGATTTGAACTGGGAGGTATTCCGTGATACCCTCATCGAACAGTGCGAGCAGGGTGTTGACTATTTCACCATCCATGCCGGCATCCGTCGCCACAACGTGCATCTCGCCGACAGCCGTCTCTGCGGTATCGTGAGCCGTGGCGGTAGTATCATGAGCAAGTGGTGTCTCTATCACGACCAGGAAAGTTTCCTCTATGAGCACTTCGACGATATCTGCGACATTGTGGCACAGTATGACGTTGCCCTCTCTTTGGGTGATGGTCTGCGCCCAGGCTGTATAGCCGATGCCAACGATGCAGCCCAGTTTGCCGAGTTGGATACCATGGGCGAGCTTGTTACCCGTGCCTGGGACAAGAACGTGCAGGCCTTCATCGAGGGTCCTGGCCACGTGCCATTGCAGAAGATCAAGGAGAACATGGAGCGCCAGCTCGACCACTGTCACGAGGCACCATTCTACACCCTCGGCCCATTGGTTACCGATATCGCTCCAGGTTACGACCACATCACATCAGCCATCGGTGGCGCACAGATAGCATGGCTCGGCACTGCCATGCTCTGCTATGTAACACCAAAGGAGCACCTCGCCTTGCCTAACAAGGAAGATGTGCGCACAGGTGTGGTAACCTATAAGATTGCCGCTCATGCAGCCGACTTGGCAAAGGGTCATCCAGGTGCAACCATCCGCGACAATGCACTCTCCAAGGCACGTTTCGAGTTCCGCTGGAGAGACCAGTTCCACCTCTCTCTCGACCCAGAGCTTGCCTTGAAGTATTTCGAGGAGGCAGGACATACAGATGGTGAGTACTGCACCATGTGTGGTCCAAACTTCTGCGCAGCCAAGTTGACACACGATTTGAGAAAGTTTAAAAAGTAAGAAAATGTTTTCAGACGAATTAAAGAATATCAGTTGGGAGGAGACCACGGAGCGCATTGCTCGAATGACCGATAACGATGTGCGTCGTGCCCTTGCCAAGGATCATTGCGATGTGAACGACTTCATGGCGCTGATTTCACCGGCAGCCGAGCCATACCTGGAGGTAATGGCGCGTCTTTCCCGCAAATATACCGAGGAGCGCTTCGGCAAGACCATGTCGATGTTCATTCCTCTCTACATCACCAATTCATGCTCTAACTCCTGCGTGTATTGCGGTTTCCATCGTGAGAATCCGATGGCTCGTACCATCCTCACCCCAGAGCAGATTGAGAACGAGTATAAAGCCATCAAGCAGTTGGCTCCATTCGAGAACATCCTTCTCGTTACGGGCGAGAACCCAGCCAAGGCTGGCACCCCTTATCTTGCCAAGGCAATCGATATCGCCAAGAAGTATTTCTCTAACGTGAAGATTGAGGTGATGCCACTCTCTACTGAGGATTACAAGACCCTCGCCGACCACGGCATGAACGGCGTCATCTGTTTCCAGGAGACCTACAACCACGAGCACTACAAGCTCTACCACCCACGTGGCATGAAGAGCAAGTTTGAGTGGCGCTGCGACGGTTTCGACCGCATGGGTATGGCAGGCGTTCACTCCATCGGTATGGGTGTGCTCATCGGCTTGGAGAAGGAATGGCGCACGGATGTAGTGATGATGGCTCATCACCTGCGCTACCTTCAGAAGCACTACTGGAAGACCAAATACAGCGTGAACTTCCCTCGTATGCGCCCTGCACAGAACGAAGGTTTCCAGCCAAACTGCTTCATGACCGATAAGCAGTTGGCACAGGCAACTTTCGCCATGCGTATCTTCGACCACGATGTAGATATCTCCTACTCTACCCGTGAGCCAGCCTACATCCGTGACAACATGGCAACACTGGGTGTCACCACCATGTCGGCAGAATCAAAGGTAAATCCTGGTGGTTATCATACCTATCCTCAGGCACTGGAGCAGTTCACCGTAAGCGATGAGCGTACCGCCAAGGTAATCAATGCGAGATTGAAGGAATTGGGCAGAGAGCCAGTCTGGAAGGATTGGGATGCCTCATTCGATTTCTTCGGAAATATCACAAACGGATAAAGAAGATATAATTAAACAGAATAAAAAAAAGAGTGTATCATAAATTCATGACACACTCTTTTTTGTTAATATTCTCAGACTGACGCCCCTATAATAGATCATTTCAGATGGATGGTCTGTGTTTTCCCCGTGATATCAGTTACCACGGCGATCCCTCCATCACGAATCTCGACCTTCTCATATTTGGCATCAACTATCACCTTGCCTTTTAAGGTCATAATACCCCAATATCTTGGAATCTCTTCAAAGGCACAATAGGCACCAACAGGTTGCGCTATGCTGCGATAAAGGGGTGGCACGACAACTCTGCCATCCACTTTTATGCCCCATTTCTTTCCAGCCTGATATAATTCCACATGTCCTGCTTCTGACTTCTCATGCAAAAGAAGCATCTCGTTTGCTTCCTTTTTCTTCTCCTGTAACATCATCTCATCATAGTATTTCTTGCCAAGGCGAGGCATTACAATATGAAGATCTTCATTTTCATTCTTTGGGTTATTGCATCCAATATAGGTCTTCTTCAAATATGAATCCACCAGGTAGTAGTCCTGCTTGCTGTCCATAACCACGATACAACCACAACGAAGAGTGGCACACTTCCAATACACATGTTCATAATCACCACGCAAGAAACATACTCGATTACTATCTATAGTAGCCTTCATCATCAAGCCATTGCCTCCTTCATAATAGTACCATTCCTGGCAACCACTATCTACTAAATAATTATAACGATATATCAGGTAATCCCCAAAATTGAACAGGTCATATTTGGAAGGGCAATATGGCCAAGAGAAATGTTCGTAGGTGCGAGACATATAAACATCTCCATATTTGATGAACTCCCAACCTTCTAGCGTAACCACCTTTGGAACATCGTAAACATTGGGACCATCGTCAATAATAGCTCCAGCCAACAAGTCATAATAGCAGACCTCCTTTCTGCGATGTCGGTAGAACAGGATGTTGCCATCCAACAGCTTCATGTCACGGTAATCGCCTGGCTCCAAGACTTGTTCTCCCTGCCGGTTCACTACCGTCATCTTTCCATCAGGCAGCTTGATGATGGCAAACTCCCCTCTACTGTCCACAAACTCACGATACTGTATCGTTTGGAGCAATTCTTCATGGCTCATCACCATCATCATTTCTGAGTCTGGATGAATCAGAATATCGTCTTGCTTCTCGTTCATCAGGAAAAACTCTCTATCCTTCGGAGTCTCCTTCTTCTTGCCAACTTTCAGCTTTCCCTCGAACATAGCATTCCAGTTCCATACTTGCGAAGGCAACCCGAACACCCGATACAGTCCCACATTATCTATAATTACGCAGTTCTTCTTTCCCCTGGCTACTCGCAATCCACGTCCCACCATTTGCAGATACTTGGCAAGCGACAGCGTTGGTCGAGCCAACTGTACAAACTCCACATCCGGGCAGTCAAACCCCTCCGAGAAGATGTCCACATTCACCAGCACTTGTATAGGAGCAAGTTCATCGCCAACTCCATCAGCAGCCCGCAAGCAAGTAGCCCCCAGGCCATCACCAACTCGCAAGCAAGTATCAGTAAGGCGGTCCCATCCCGCACAATCTGGCGAGACCTTTGATGGTCCGCCATCCTTAGAGCGTAGCGGTTCCGAGCGACGAGGAGGAGCGGTTTCCTCCCTCGCTCCTGAGGAGAGAGGGCCGGGGTGAGAGGTGGAGCCCTCTTTAATGGTAAAGAGGGACGGGGTGATTTTAGAAGAATTGACAGGGTGATTCGAAAAAGAAAGATTAGAAGCTTTGAACCTTTCAATAAGTTCTTTTCGTAAAGAACTTGGCGTTTTACTATCAATAGCAACAGCCGCTATGCCGTGTTCTCTGTAGAACTCGGCAATAGCATTAGCATGACTGATATTGATAGCATACACGATGCCCTTTCTATCTTTACCATATTCTTCCAAACTCCGATAGAGCCTTTCGATACTCGGCTTCTTATTCAGCAACATATCCATTTCTTTGTTCTGGTAGTCACCATCAGCCCCTCGCTTCTGCAAGGAGTCGATGAGCCGTTGCGTCACACCATCCGATTTGATGCTCACAAAATCATATGTCGCCAATCTTCCCTTGCTGATAAATTCAGGAACACTCCACGACTGCACCAAGACATCAAACAGATCAGTGAATCCCTTACCATTCAATCGGCAAGGAGTAGCCGTCAGTCCCAGGAACTTAGCTTTCGGGAATCTCTCCCACATCTCCTTATAGGTCTTGGCAAGCGCATGGTGCGCCTCGTCAATCACTATCATTCCCGGTTCTTCCTCTATCTCGTCATAGTGTTTCGACAACCATTGTATCGACACCGCCTTGATAGGAACATTGAATGCGCCAGCCGACAAACAATCTGGCGAGACCTTTGATGCTCCACTTATCCCCAGGCGGTCCCCAAGTCCCTCAGCAGGCCGCAAGCAAGTAGCATCCAGGCGGTCCCATCCCGCATAATCTGGCGAGACCTTTGATGGTCCGCCATCCTTAGAGCGAAGCGGTTCCGAGCACCGGAGGGCGGTTACATCCCCGCTTCCTGAGGAAGAGGGGCTTGGGGAGAAAGTGGAGCCCTCTTTGGAAAGAGGGACGGGGTGATTCGAAAAACTGAAATTCAAAAGAAACTTATTCAAAGTGTCTTTTATCTGCGACACCAACTTCCTTCTATGGACAACAATCCAAACATTGCAATTGGAATGTTCCCTCCAAAACGATTCTACGACCGAAGCGAGTAGAACCGTTTTTCCCGTACCCGTTGGCATTTGTGCCATCACGGACCGATGAAGGCGCAACGCCTTCTCAATCCGTTCCTTCATATCCTCTTGGTAATCAAAAAGCTTGATTACATTCATATTTTCAAATTATAATTAAATATTGTTATTTTTTCGCCTTGCCGGTTGACTACTCCATATAATTTTACTATCTTTGTCAACCAGAAGAAAGAATGATTAATTATGGAACTAAAAGATATATTTTCTAAGCGACTGCGCAACGCACGTCTGATGCGAGGCTTGTCCATGCAACAACTCTGTGTGATGATGAATGATATTGTCACCAAACAATCCGTGTCTAAATACGAACGAGGCGAGAGTATGCCAGACAGTACCATTCTCATCGCATTATGCAAAGCCCTGAAAATTTCCCCCGACTATCTGTTTCGTGAAAATCGTTCAGCTCTCAATAATGTTCATTACCGCAAACTAACTCGCCTGAGTGCTAAGGAAGAGAAATCCATCAATCTCATGGTGGAAGATACCATTGAACGCATCAATGAAATAGAAGATATTTGTGGCATCGAAAGACATTTTGATGCTTCCTCCTTTACTTGCCAAGTAAAGTCTTTAAATGATGTTTTCAGCGCAGCAACCAAACTTCGCACCGATTGGAATATTGGCAATGCCGCCATTACAAACGTCATCAACATCTTAGAGACCAATGGTATCATTGTGGTAGAAGTAGAAGCTTCTGATGCTTTCTCAGGTCTCAATGGCACATTGGAAAATGGGACTCCTGTCATTGTCATTAACAAACAGATGAGCACCGAGCGTAAGCGTTTCACTGCGCTTCATGAATTAGGTCATGCATTGCTTCATTTTCCAGAAGACATGGATGAAAAGATGGAAGAACAATACTGCAATATTTTTGCCAATGAAGTTTTGATGCCAAGACAAACTTTCTTTCAGTCTATTGGTGAGAAACGCCACGACATAGCTTTAGTTGAGTTGAAAAACCTTCAATCAGAATTTGGAATATCCGTTGATGCCTTGATGTATAAGGCGAGATATCTGGATGTCATATCAGAAAATCGCTATACAACCTATTGGAAGAAGAAAAATTTCGATTCCAATTTCAAATCCCAGGTAGAGAAGAGCATCATTGATGACGAGCACAGCACCAGATTCGAGAACCTTATCTATCGTGCCCTGTCAAGTGGCTTGATTACAGAATCCAAGGCTGCCGTCTTACTCAACAAGACGACAGAGGAAGTATTACATAATTTCGTTCTTGCCTAATGGAAATAGTAATCAGCGATACCAATATATTCATAGATTCTTTTTGAGAATGCCATGATTACAGACATAGAAAGTGCAACCTTTGAAATTTAAGCGCTATGATACAGAACAAATTATTCCGTGATTGTCTCGCTGCGATACCAGCCGAACAGAAGGCCGAATTCGACTTGTCGTTTGGCATAGCAGAGCGACTGAGTGAGATTCTGAAAGAAAAGGGACTCACCCAAAAAGACTTTGCCAGAATGCTCCATAAGCGAGATTCCGAGATTTCCAAGTGGCTCACAGGTCGCCACAACTTCACCACACAAACCATTGCTCGCATTCAAACCACATTGGGATGTAATTTGATAAATATAGCTCATTAGGAATATTGGAGAGCCATGCGGCTCTCCTTTTTCACTTTATTGATAATGCAATCTAATATAATCCTCATGCAGCGTTTCCCGCTTTATTTCCTCATCAAATTCTTGGATACAATTTGCAGCCCATTCCCTCACCTCTGTGAATTTATGATTCAGCAACTGCTCCATACACATCTTGTGATGCTGAAACAAACCTATTACAGAACCAGTCCAACCAAAAGTATGTATGTTTGCATGAATTCCACTCAGTACCATAGCTTGATTGCCATAAGTATCCAATATCCATTGCATTATCTCGCTAAATGAATTGCATTCCCACATGTTGCCATCATATATAGGCATCATTTCAGCAATTCTTACAGGAGCATTATTAGGATGTTTAAGACACATATCTTTAATTCTTTCATTACCTAACTGAAATAAAGGACCAGCTCCAAATCAAGCCCCAGAACCAATTTCATTCTTCACTTGAAGAATAAAACCAAGATATTTATCATCAGTAAAAGCAGCCTCAAAATCATTCCACACCTCATCCGTATATTTCTCCAACAAAATACTACAAAGACCATCAAAATTTGAATGCAAATAGCCATGATTAAAACCTTCTATCAGTTTTTTGTTCATCTTCTTGGCAAATACCGCATCATGATGTCTCTTCAAAACAGCTTCTTGATTGATTTCTTGGAGTTTATCCATCATTCGATTAAATAAATCCATTGACCTTTCACCCTGTTTGTTTGGGCGTAGATGGAAATCCGAAAAATGCAAAATCTTCATAGTATATCCTATTATATATAAGTTAAATCATAATTCTCTTGGCAAATAAAACTGCGTACAATCCTTTTGATACACAATTTTGGTTGCACTTTCATTCTGTAGCACTGCTCTTAAAGAAGGTTCTATAGCCTCTGGATTTGGATCCTGTATATAAACAGTCTTCAAGTAAGGCATGGCTGCAAATATCTTTCTATCTATTTGTCTATTGAAATATGGGAACGAATAACCTATGACAACTACCGTCGTTGTATCAGATGTTACTTTCTGAAGCATATCAAACATTTGCCTTTGCCTCTCAGAAGTCTCCCAAGCATAAGATAGACGTGAGGTAAATTGATAGCCAAATGCCGAAGTATCAGCACCCAAATTATCATAATATTCAATCAACTGAATAACAGAATCCACATCTCTATGCTTGGATATATAATCCACCATACAGAAATCATCAAAATTAGCAGAACCATTCACTTTGAATATTTTCCCACAATTACCAGAATCTTGATAATCTATATGAGCATTTTTGTCATATATCGGCAGGTTTCCAGTCTTTGAATAATTCCTATATGCCATTTCAAACTGGGAGTCGTAGTTCCAAGAAATGACACTTATTCCATTGGGAATAGATAATGTTTCATTTTGCAGAATATTAGCAAGAAAAGTATCATACCTTTGATCTGTCTTAGACACTAGTTGAGCCCAAACAAAGAATGTAGTAAGGACATTCTTCAAACGTTTCAGCTCGTTGATTCTCCTAGTCAGATACAACTTCTTTGCATAAGTATCAATGGTCGCATGTTCCTTGTTAGCTTGATAAACCTCTTCAATATCTGCTATCAAGCTATTACGCTTATGATTAAGATCGTCACCTCCTACACGAAACTTATTCAAAAATGAATAATCATTTGTATCAATCGGAGTATTCACTACAGCTTCCTTAAAAGAAAGGAGACATTTACCTATTTCATTGATAACAGGTAATCCCTCATGAATTAGAAGTCGCTCATTATCCGTTCCTTTCCCAATCAATTCTCGAGCATCGTTTTTACCATAACTAGCCCCTGCACCAATATAATATATAATTTTGCTCATATATCTAGATCGTTTCAAAATCCTTTCTCGGCATGCCATAATCCTTATAACATTCTGTATCTTCAATTTCCTTCCATGCCTTGTGAAGATACACCTTCACATCTTCAGGCAACTTACCATCTGCTACAAGCCCATGAAAGACTCTCAACATATCGTTGACGGCATACTCAGGACTATACATATCATCAAAGTAGTTGTAATGCTCATCTATGACAAAATGCCGGCACATGGATTTTGTCATTTGCATAAATTTCAACGCTGCATCCATATACTCCCCCTTGGCAATCATCCGCTCAATCTTCCTATTCTCTTCAAGCATCAACTGCCAAATCAAATCACAATTCCAACCGATATTTCTACTGTTGAAGATACGACTCTCATAATCCTCATTCAACGGAATGACAGACTTTGCCTCTTTCTCTGCTTCAATTCGTTCCTTTTCCTTTCGCTCCTTTTGAAGGGCTATGCGTCTTGCCTCTCGCTCTTCCTCCTCACTCATTTCTCGCTCTACAGCTACTGTTTCACCAGTGAAAGGAGCCGCAGGAACCAAGACTAGCAACTTCTTCTCCAGCCCACGGAAGTTACCATATTCCTTTGCATGTGTCATGATATACGAGCAAACCTCTTGGCGCATTGTCTCATTGTTCCAAGCCTTTACCGTATCCACCAAAGCAGTATAACTCGCCAACACCAACTTTCCTATTCTCGACTTGTATTCACCAATCAGTTCTGCAATGTCATCACGGTTAATCAGCAATGGAAGATGCTCACACAATCCCTTTGCGATGGCATACGCCGCATCCGGACGGTTCTTTGCTAATATCTGTGGAATGGATTTCTTGTGCCAACGCTCCAACAGTCGCAACTGATACATGAAATCCTCATTGTCCTTAGGCTTGAATGTCACTTCCTGCATGAAGAACTTGGCATATTCCTCCTCATAATTAACGGACAAGCCACGAGGCACAAAGTCAATCTTCGGTCTATCCATCTGTCTACGATAATGCTCCACCTCACGCATCCGCTTCTGCTTCTCGTCCCATTGGATGCGTAAGAACTTCTCCTCTCTGATTCTAAGTTCTACATCTTTAAATTCAGGAGTCTTCATCGCCTCCTCTTTAAGATGATTCTTGATGACTTTGTTCAAGTATCTTCTCCATGCCTCTTTGTTCTCCTCATTAACGAACGGAGGACACTCATCTGCGGATGAAGCTAGCCAAGTAATCTCGTCAAACTGGAGATACCATCGATAACGTTTATGTTGGTTGTGATTTTCCATTACAATGTATTTTTCTTGTTACCCATTCATCATAGCTCAACAACATTTTCTTTTCCAAACCATTCTTGAGCCTTATCAATTACACTTTTAGTAGGCTTGTGATAAAACACAGCCAAACGTTCCATAGCCCTAGTACAACATACATAGAAGATTTTTTCTGTTCTAACAACAACACTTTCTGTACGAGAGGTTGAAGTAAACAACTTGTCGAAATTATAATTGTTCCATCTGCCATTGTCCAATATCACTAACACATTATCAAACTCTGCTCCCTTAGTTCTATGCTGAGTTGAAAATGGAGTTTGACCTTCAAGATAATTGTAAAGGTTAACAAACTCTTGGTATGGCACTTCCATCATACGGTCATATATATATGGGGAACGCTCTTTGTAATTCCGTACTTTGTCATCTATCAGACAGATATTTTGCTCATCTGCCAATTCTATTACATCTTGGATTGTTTTATGCTCTATATTCTGAAGAGATTCAATAGAAGCCTTCAATTTCTTCTTATCTTCAATGCTTCTAATACTTCTATCCCTTGTATATCCAGTTGCTTTCAAAAACTCAGATACATTCCCTTCCCGAAATAATCGAATAGCCTGTTCTATCTTACACAAATGCTTTACTAAAGGCGAACGTTTAGAACCTGTTTTGCTTTCTTCGTCTTCACTTTGCTTCTTGTCATCAACAAGTTGAGAATTTTCCACATAGGTGCGTCTTAAAACCAAATAATTGTAGTTTTTAGCTTTCTCAAACAATGAAATATGCCCATCAATATAATCTTTCTGTCCCCGAGTAGGCTTGTAACACTTTTCATCAACACCTTTCTCACACAATGCATTTAGAATTTCTCCGAATGTCATCTCAGACATTTCTTCATCAGAAATATTTGATTGTACACAGGTATGCAATTTTCCTTTTATATATTTCAGCAAAGGATCTCCACTATTATTTCCATCAATGTAGAAAAGCCTGCCTTTCCTGCAATCAGATTATGTGTAAGATTTAATTCTTTTGTCGCTTTTGCATCATGGAAATTCCATTGCTTTTCCTCTGAAAGATAACTTCTAACTAAAGAAAGGACATCACCATCCTTTTGTGTATACAAAAACAAGCATTGCCCATCCTTTATCTGTCCATCTCTCATATTTGGAGCTTTTACATCGCCAGATGGTACTTGCATCAATCCATCCGTTCTGATTTTATTTGCCAAATCAATAACCATTTGGGGATTGCGCCTGTTTTGAAGTTTCTGAACTTCAAAAACTTCACCCTTATTTCCATCATATTTATAAGCATTCAAGTCACCAATACCTTTATCGTAAATACATTGCATGGCATCACCGAAGAAACCAATGATACATTTTTTGCCAGACTGCTTCAAATATGACAGCATAATCTCTACCACCATAGGGAAAGTATCTTGATACTCATCTATCATGATAAAAGGATAACGGCTCTTCAATATATCTGACAATTTTGGATATTCCTTGAACATTTCGTGCGCAACAATTATCACCTCATCGTGCGATAGAACACCTTCCTTCAGATTGGTATGTTCTTGATAACTTATACCAACAGGCTCTTCTCTGTTACTATAATAGTCTGCTGGAATTTCTTCCATACCAGATATTTGTAATCCAGAATCGGGAGTGTTCAGAAGTTTAATGACCACATTGCACAATTCTTTCTGATAATTTTTGATATTGTCCCATAGGAAATCGTGGATAGTTGATACCCTTAAATTTTCATGATTCACTCTTTGTGCAATCTCTTTTACAGCTGCATTGGTGTATGTTATACATGCAACCAAGGAAGATGGATAGTTTTCTATAATCCATCTTACAACCTCCACAAGCGTGTAAGTTTTACCACTGCCAGCGCCGCCACTCAACAAAAAATTGTGTCCTTGTTGGATGTACTCAGTTATTTGAGCCAATTCATCCTTTAATCTTTCCTCAGCCATAACAATCCTTCTTTAATGTAATTAGGTATATTCCAGTGACCATTTTCTGGATTTGTCTCAGTATTACCATGGAGCAGAATTTCTATCGCCAAAGAAGACTTACCGTTTACACCATTTTGTGCTAATTCATAAGGATTATTGTCTTCTTGGAATTTTTCAACACATTCCGGGTCTAATGACAAAAATGAGTTTGATGTTATGAATTTCTTATTTTCAGAAAAGAAAGCATCCTCAAAACTACGAGGTTGGTATGCTCCATTCTTACCATATTGAAAAGCTATCATAAGGTTTCCATTGTTGTTTCGTTTCCAACAGATGGCTGCATCATCCCAAGAAAGTTTCACAGGTACATCTGAAAGAATGTCTTTAATACTGCTGATTTTCAAGAAAGACTTGATAGAGGCATTAGATGTTACCATGTTATCATCTGTTGCATCATATGGGGCTTTTTCATATTTTGTTGTCTTTCTACCATTTTTGTCAGTTTTCTCCACAGGTTTACAACAGTCTAAATCTGTTATTATTAAACATTTTCTGAGTCCAATAAATCTCATGAACTTTTCGAAAATATGTGAATACGCTCCAACCTCAATAATTGATACATTCTGCGACAAAAGATAATTTTCATTTTCTTCAGGTTCATGTTCCTCATCTATCATCTTCATCATAGCTGGAAGTAGTATCCTCTCTGTGTCACCCTCTATAAAAATAGCTTTGTCAGCAAAGAACAATTCACTTCTATTCAACGTAAGATATTGCTTTAGAAATGCGAAGTATTGTTTGTATTCTGCGTCACCCTCATATTCCTTTTGCAAATCCTTCATATTTTTGGCAATTACACTGTTTTTCTCAAAGATTCCATTCTTCTGAGAATGCACCATGTATTTTATATCGTTAAAATCACAATCAGCCACGATATGAGCAGAGTGAGAGCTAACAATATATTGCAACTTGCGAGAAATCCCATCTTTATGCAAAATTCCCTGTTTCAGCAATTCCTTGATATTTTTGATGAAAACATATTGCATCTGTGGATGAGTATGTGCCTCAGGTTCCTCTATAAACAGCAAATTAATATCTGCAGGCTTACGTTCTTTGTTCCTTTGCATCTTCTTAATAATGAGATCGATGTCAAATATCATCGAAATCAAATTCATATAACCAAGGCCATTATAGTTTTCTGGCAGTTCCTTATCTGCCTGTTGATAAACGACAGTTGTGTTACCTTTCAATAATTCTCTATGTTGCAAAGAAGAAACCACCTTTATGATAGTTTCATTTTTTGACATACCACCAAACGTTTTCACCTTATTAATAATATCCGCAAACATCTTGTCATAAACAGAAGAAAGAACAACGTCCATATCTTTTAATCTATCTTGAAATTGTTCTATAGCTTCTTGTTGCTTGTCATCAGTTTCTTGAACTTTATACAATTCAGATGTTTGTGTGGATAAGGTCTTATCAACCTCTTTATTGTCAACATTCCTTTTTGCGTTGATGTATTGGAAATTCACAACATCTTTAAGATTGAAGTTTGTTACATCTTTCAAATTAATATAATTCTCTTCCTCAAAAGATTCTGTATCCTTATTAATATGAATAGATTTTCTTATCAGAAAGAAATATAAAGACTGCTTTGAATCCAAGAAATCGTCAAGTGTCTTAGCAACATATTGCCCTTCCTTCTCACGAGATTTTGCTCCCTTTTCTTTTTCGTGGTTCTCAAAAGTTTGATAAGCTTCTCTAAGATTCAAATACATGTCGTATGATAATGTATAATCAAATCCAAGCCCCAAGAAGTTATTTGCAACATCCAAGTCCATAAGGATGGGACTGATATATTCCAAGTCATCCTTATCATTATACTCTATCAACAAACGAAGACGAATACCTAATTCTTCATAATCTTTCTGTTCGAGTTTTTCATTTTCTATCAATTCTTTCAATTCCGTTCTAAAATCCAAATTGAAATCATTGTATTGAAATTTCTTGGTCTCTCCATAATTTAAAAACTTGTCAAGAACAACCAAGAGAGAAGTCTTTCCAACATTGTTCTTACCAATGAGGAGAGATAGGTCATCTTCCAACTCCAGTTGAAACTCTTTCAAGAGTCGAAAATTCTCAACTTTTATTTCTTTTATTTTCATTGATTCGTTTGATTACTAGTTTTACTGATAATATGTGGAAGTAGGAAACAAAGTTGGTTAAAACTTTTATTCCACACCTTCCAAAAGAAGAACCACGCTCTGAATCCTTATTGGATGTTCTAACTACTCGTATCCCAATCAGTAAGCCCATCAGCTTACGGATTGGGATTTTATCTTTTCGTTTTGCCAAACAAATCAGAATGAGTACCAGTTGTTAACATCAACAGAGTCAATTCCGTGTCATTCTGTTCCCATATCAAAAGCCAATCTGATTCAATATGAGCTTCCCACTCACCTTCATGATTACCATGAAGTATATGTGGTTTGTATTCTGAAGTTAACATACCATTTTCTACCAATAGGGAAATCGCTTTCTTTAATTTTTCTATTGGATAGCCACGCTTCCGACAAAGTTTCAACGCTTTGTCGAATCTTTTAGTTGTTCCTAATTTATACATCACTTACCAAGAATAGTGTCAAACATTTCATCAACAGAGTTCCATTGTGTAACTCTACCTTTAGCAACATCCTCTTCAGCAAGTTCCAATTCTGTTTTCTTAGGTTTCAAAACCGAAATAGAACTTACTCCATTGAGCATTTGAATGGCACTTTTAAGTTTATTGACCAAAGATGGGTCTGATATTGAAACCACTAACTGTGGTTCTTTCAATCCTATCGTTCTTGCTTTCATAATCTATCCTCCAATTATTAAAACGTTTAACTTGCCGCCAAAGATACGGTTTTTTCTCGAAACTACCAAGAAAATCAAAAGAAATCTGTGATAATCCGCGAAATCTGTGGGACTAAAAGAAATCTGTGGGACTAAAAATAAGCGGTTTCCTCTTCTTCACTGAGGGAGAGAAGACCGAGATAATCAATTATTTCTTATTCTTCATCCTCCAAAAGAAGTGCCATACCCTAAAGAATGGCTCACTCATAGCCTCAGCAGGAAAATACTTCATGAGCCTTATATCCCTATACACCCTTTGGAGATTATGCCCGAGCTTTGATCTCCCAAAGCGATTCCTCTCATCATGCTTTCCGAAGTTTCCAGCTTCCAGCACTTCATTCAATACAAATTTCCCATACTGCTCATTCGGAGGAACGATAAGACGAGAGGCAGGCATGCCGAACACCTCCTGCATGATATACATGATAGCCCCAGCAAACTTCCACAACCCCAACTCCTTCAATTCCTTCTGTACTCTATCCCTAATCAATGATAAATCATCACTAATCAATACATAGTAGTAATCCAGAAGCTGCCTTAACCCAATCCCCTCATTCATCAGATGCGAGAAGATATGAGTCAACTGGAAGATGAGATTGAATTCCACTGTCGGAATCGCAATTTCCCCTTGCTCTCCCAACATCACCCGATGCGAGAACTGCTCCTCCTTCACCCTCTCATAATATTTCTGAAGCTTTCTGTTATGCCAGATGCACAACAGGAAGCTAGGCCGATAATGCACTTCAACCTCCACACCCTTATACGATGGGAACTCGATGTGGTGATAGCACGCCTTTTCATGAGGCGAGATAGAGCGGACAAAGGAGATAACCCGTTTATCTCCCCCTTCCACCCAAATATCAATATCACCAGGAGTCCGGGAATAAGGATTCGGATACATCAATGCATTCCCCTGCCCTTTCAGAATACAGGTTCTGAATCCCTTCTTCCGGAACCACTCAGAAACCTGGATGGCAGCATCGTTCAACCGAACATTCGCCTTCTCCAACATCTGGCTTTCCGCCATCCATTGGAGCAGTAACTCCTTCTCTATCCCTACATATTCAGCAGGTAGCTTCTTGATACCATCAAAGAGAACACCCACTAGACATTGCTTCTTGGCAATAGCATACAGCTCATTCCAATCCACCTCCTTCAAAGAAGAAGGAATCTCTGACTTCGGGCCGATGCTGAACCTTAGGAGATCAAAGAATATCTGATGTTGCTTTGATACTATCATCATTCCTTCAACCCCTGATACACTCCTCCTACTTCATCCGCTATCTGTTCCCAGTCATACTTGCTCATGTCGTAATTCACATGCTGCAATGGGGCCTCGATAATCTTTCTGAGCTTTTCCGAAAGTTCATCCACGTTACCACAATGGAAATAATCATCCTTTGGCAAGCCAACCTCCAGATTCGCAGGAATATCGCTCACAACTACCTTTACCCCATAGCTCATCGCCTCCAACAGGGCAATCGGCAAACCTTCGTGCGATGACGGAAGACAATAGCAACGGCAATTCGTCAACAGCGAATGAAGCTTTCTGCCCTTGATAAAGCCAGTAAGCACCACACCATTCTCCCTTGCCATCTGCTTCAATCCCAATGAGTACTCATCCTCGAAGTCTGTATCGCCAGCTAACACTAACTTTATATCCGTGGAATCCGTGAGATCCGTGTGCGACTTTTTCCACTTTACAAACGCTTCCACCAGATGATGCAGGTTCTTTTCAGGCACAAATCTGCACATACCCAGGATATACCTACCCTTCTCTATCCCCAGTTCCTTGAAATATTCAGGATAGTCGCAGATCTCAGGCTTAGAGACACCATTATATATAAGGTGTACATTCTTCGTCCTTCCATATTTACGGGCAATGAGATTCTTAATGACGTTCGAAATCACAATAACATCATCGGCAAACATGCAGCCCATACGCTCACCCATCTTCAGGATAGTCTTGGCAGCAAATCCCCACTTATCCCTGTCATAGTCAGGACCATGATGTGTAAACACCACCTTCATGCCCAACAATTTGGCGTATGGAACCAGCAAGGCAGGACCGATGGCATGGATATGCAATACATCAGCACCCAACTTCTTCGCCTCATTGATGGCACGGAAAGTATGGATGATAGCCTCAAAACTCTTCTTCTTAGGAGAAGGAATCGTTACCAGTTTCACTCCCTTCCATTCATGCAAGTCATCCTTCACATAGTTCGAGCGACGAATTAACGTTACATCATACCCACGCTCCACCATTCTAGGAAACAATTCCTCACAATGCGTCTCCACGCCACCCATGATATTCGGGATACCACGAGTACCTGTTACAACTATTTTCATAAAAAACTAGAGATTTTCAAAATAAAAGTATTACCTTTGCAGGCATGAATAAGATTTCAAACTATATCAAAGAAGCCATACAGTACTTTGGCATCATCTTGGTGTCGATGCTCTCCGCACTGTGGCTTCTTATCAATCATAAGAGGATCAAGTGATTACTTGATTTCAATATTTCTATCTGTTTCCTTCTTGGTAGCCTCATAACCCTGACTAGCCACGTCAGCGTTCACGATGTCCTCGCCACGCTTGCCCTTCAACGCCTCCTTTGAATCGGCAGAAAGACCATTGTTTACCACGGCATTCATATCGCAGGTAGAAAGCTTGTCAAGCTGCTCCTTGGTCACCTTACCATCACGATACTCGCAGCAGATAGGGTTCTCATACATAGAGTACTTCATACCGAGCAGGCTCTTCAGCTTGTGCTTAACCACCCACAGGGCAGGAGTCTTGATGTACTTGTGCATCGCAGGAGAAACAGAACCGATCATCCAGCAGTTTCTGTCACAATGTCTTACCTTCTTACGAACCTGCTCAGCCTCTGGAGAACTCCAAAGCTCATCCCAGCTCTGACGGTTCAGGTTACCCATCACCTCCTTATCCTTGGTACCATTACATGGCATCACATCACCGTATGGGTCGATGAAGAAGGTATCGAAACTCATATCGCAAGGCAAGAGACGCTTCTGACCATAGATATAGTTGATGAGTCCATGGTTGAAGTAAGCACGGAACCATTTCTTTGGAGAGTTAGACTTCAACAGCTCGTTCACCAGGTTCTCGAAGTTCTTAGCCACCATCGGACGGTCGTGAATGATGTTCTTAGCCTCAACGAAGTAGAAAGAGTTATGGAGCGATGCTGTAGCAAACTCCATACCCATCTTGTTGCTCAACTCATAGAGAGGCACGAGGTCAGGAGCATTCTTGTCCTGAACGGTCATACCGAAGCCCACATCCTTCAATCCCATCTCACAGAGCTTCTTCAAGGTAGTATAGCCACGGTTGAAACCATTGTTCAATCCACGGATCTCATTGTTGGTCTTCTCCAAACCCTCGATAGAGATACGGATACCAATCTGTGGAAACTCCTTCGCCAGATCGATGATACGGTCGGTGAAGAAGCCGTTGGTTGAGATCACGATACGGTCGCTCTTCTTATAAAGCTCACGTACGATGTCCTTCAAGTCCGTACGGATAAAAGGCTCACCACCTGTGATGTTGGTAAAGTACATCTTAGGTAGCTTCTTAATAGTCTCTATAGAGATTTCCTCCTCAGGTTTAGAAGGAGCCTTGTAACGATTACACATAGAGCAACGAGCGTTGCAGCGGTAGGTCACGATGACCGTACCATTCAATTTCTTTTCTGCCATAATATTAATATCTATTATTTTTAAACATTCTTACAATAAACTTCATTGTTAATAAGCTTTGGATACTTCATCAAATTTTTTTATGTAGGCTCGATATCAACGATTTCCAGACCTTCGACAGCAGATTTCAATTCCATTCCCGAAAAATGCTGAATATAATCCTCAGAATTGTTATTCCAAGAATCTTCTACTTCAAAATTTGCATTATCATATATTTTCTCATGATAAAAACAACGCAGACAAAATGTTGTCCACTCTTTTATATTGAGAGCTGATACTTTTTGAATATTTCCATTTACCTTAACCGAAACAAAAGAATTATCAGGAAGCCCTAATTCGGTTCCAAAATCTAGAATCGGTCTTACATTCATGAAATCTCCACTAGTAGAGAGTACTCCTGTATGCAAATACTTTGACCTTATAGCATATAATCCCTTGAATAGCCTACCCAAATTCTCAGACAAGTATTTGGTAACAAAATCCTTAACTCTCGCAGCTATCTTATACTTTATATTTCCACAAGCTGCACATACCTCATGGGGGGCTTCCTCAAAAGACGCAGTTTCTATAGCAGAAAGGTAATGCATGATGCAATGAGTATATTTTTCCTGCTTATTCTTTACTTGTTTCCTCATTGCGGCATACGAAAGTGTTGGCAAAGATATACTAACAGCATCATCAAATGCTTCTTGCTCCTTCAAACCATCTTGCACATGAATACATCCTAATAGAAAATATTTAACTAAATGAGAGAAATGCAAGTCTCTTTCAACAAAAACAAATTCATCTAGAAAGCGAAAGCCCTCCTCAGACAACAAGACAACATCTTCCGAAATAGCATAACCATCTATGAAGTTTTCCATGTAAATAGGCTGAGCAATCTCAATTTCCCCTTGCAAAACCGAATCTCCCAATAGAGGATAATCAAATAAGATATTTGTTTCAACTGCTAAAAAGGCTGAAAAATACTTTAGCCTTTCCATTCCCAAATGATAAGCTTCATACTTGTCTGCACAAGTCAAATCAAAAGAAACATAAACCTTATCTTCCTGAGAATATAGACTAAAATGCTTACCTTCATAAGTATGAATTTTCAACTTCTTAAATTTACTATATAGTTCAACAGTATAATGGAAAGTTTGCAACTGTTCCATTTCATCTTTTGCTTGCAAAACTATTTTGCGAAGTTTTTGGTATGTCTGACTATCATTGTGAATACCAGAATAGAAGCAGATACTATCAATATCACCTTTCTTCACATAAGATATTGCCACATGAAAGTTTCCCAAAGAAGAGTTCATGTTGCCCAGTACCAACACTTGATTTTTCTTCCCCTTATATTTTTGTGGCAAATAAGCCCACGGAACATATCCATTCGCATGAGGAGGAGCATATTGAGCATCAAACAAAGCCCAAAGCTTCCATAAGAAATGATTAGAGTTTTCCTCTCCCTTTAAGCCAACATCTATTCGTTCAAAGTCATCGAAATCAACCTCTTTGACAACATAGGGCAATAATGGTGTTGAAACTTTAATTTTTACAGCCATATTATCAACACTTTGTATTCATTAGTCTAGTTATTTTTCTGCAAACCTATGAAAAACCTCATAGTACATTTTTGCCGAATTATGCCAAGAAAAGGCAGACGCCCTTTCATAGCATTGGCGAGCCACCTCATTACAGAATGCATCATCAAATAGAATTTTATGCAGTTTGTCCTCAATTTCTTCAATATCCACAGGATTTACTCCCACAGGAATATCCCCAATAACTTCAGGAAAACAAGAGGTATTAGGACAAATCACAGGAATACCACAAGACATCGCCTCCAAGACTGGCAAGCCAAAGCCTTCATATAACGATAGGTATAACATAACCTTAGCACCAGCATAAATTAAAGGTAAATCTTCATCAGAGATATAGCCAGTGAAAACAATATCATCCTTATACTCTGATTCATTTACATAGTTATATATAACTTCAGAATTGAAACCCTTCTTACCTACAATAACCATTTTCTCTGTGATTCCAGCCTTTTTCTTCAAAGCAAAAAATGCTTTCAATGCCGACATGATATTTTTACCAGGAAAGTCAATAGTCCCCACAAACAAGCAATACTGTTTATATTCCAAATTATATTTTGCAATACAAGACTTAACCTCACCCTCATCATACTTTCTAAATCGAGAACGATCGGCTGCATTAGGAATCACTCTAATCTTAGCTTCATCTGCATTGCAGAATTTAATGATGTCTCGCTTTGAACATTCAGAAACTGAAGTAATATAAGAACTGTTTCTTACCATCAACGGATCTATCACCTTACGATACATCATTCTTAGTTTGCTAAACTTATTAGGCACATTAAACTCAATCAAGTCATGTATAGTGACAATTGTAGGAATTCTTTTCCAAAGAAGCAAAGAGAAATTTGGTATATACGCAACATCGCACTGATACTTTTTCTGCAACTTTTGGAAGTTCCATTGATGCCATAATATATTTTTTAGAGAACTATTTTTTGACACATTTATGTTTACGATTTTAATGTTAGAATGCTTTTTCAACACATCATAATCATTAAAATCGAAATTCTTGAATAAAATATATTCATCGTTTCTATTCATTGGTGCCATTTCATTCAGCACCTCTATTAATACACGGCCAATACCTGTCAGTTTAGTTCCGACATAACCACTTATAGCTATTTTCATATTTATCTAGCTCCCATTAAAACTTTAGTAAATGAAGGAAAAAATCTTCTTGCAAAACAATAAAGACCATATCCAACTACTACTATTAAAAAAACTATTAATACATAAAAGAACAATAACTCTAAATTTGCTATCAATGATCTTTGAAAATCAACAAGTTTTAAAGCTATTTTTTTTAGAAAAATAGCCACTGTTGCATGATAACAATATAAAAAGAAAGAATAATCAGATAGTTTATCAAAAACAAGCGCTTTATTATTATTTACACATAAAACCATAATTTTTATAAACGCAATAATACCCAAAAGTATACAAATATTGTGTACCAATTCATGATATGGGAATAATCCTCTTGTTAAATTGTCGAATACATTAACAAAGATATAAAGAGGAAAAATCTTGCCCCCCCATATGCTCATATATTTACTCAAGTATTTATGCCTTATACTAAATGCTGCACCAATTGAAAAGAAGAGAAAAGCAGAACTACTAAAACCATATAAACCACAGATAGAAGTTTCCCAAAAACCAGTGAACCACAATAAACCTAATATGCTCAAAAAGGTCAGACACCACTTTTTAATTACATAATAAATTACAGGCGAACAAAGGGTTACAACCATTAAATCCCTTACAAACCACAATGGTCCATTAATAGGATTATTACCATCAATGGCATAAAAATATTGTAGCAACTCGGAGACACTAAAATTATTAATTATATTATGTCTACCAGACATATATTGAGGTACAACCAATGATGCCAGTAGTATTAACAACAAGGAATAAACATTCCATATAAAATAAGGAATTAACAAACTCTTGACTCTTTTCTTTATTTTGCGTTTATATATCAGACCTCCAAAAGAGACATTCTTATAAAAGAACAAATATCCTGAAATAATATAAAATAGAGGGACGCCTATATGTCCAATACTCTCAAATGAATATGTGAAAACATCATACCATTTTATCGTATCAAGCGTTATATTTGCATCTGAGAAATTTACATTTTGAAATCTTGCATGGAACAAGACTATTGCAAAGATCAAAGGAAACCTCATTTTAGTAATTAGAGCCGAATCAATCTGCTCATAATCTTCACTACTTTTCATCACTAATTCTTTTTATAATTCTTGCAGGAGCTCCTGCTACAATACAATAATCAGGAATATCTTTAGTAACCACACTATTTGCTCCAATTATACATCCTGTACCGATAGTTACTCCTGCTAAAATTGTTGCTTTTTCTCCTATCCAAACATTATCTTTTATAATAACGGGGCCTTTTGAGAACATTTCTCTTTCCAATGGTTTTTTACTTAAATCAGTTTCATTAAATTGCCCATGTGCATTATCTGTAATAAGAACTTTCTTACCCGTTAAAACACCAGAACCGATAACTATTCTATTTATGGATGTTATTTGGCTTTCATCTCCTATAGATACATTATCACCCAAAAGAATTACTGGACTATAGGTTACATCACCAATTTTTTCCCATGCCGTAAGTTGAACACGACTACCTATGTAAACATTGCTTCCAACATGAATCTTTCTCGGACCAATTAACATTAAAAAAGATGGGTTTATTACAGAGTCATTTCCAAAAGAAGCAAAATACCTTTTAAAAAAACCTGTATAAATATATTTATGGATTCCTTTAAATACATAATAGTACTTTAAAGTAAATATGTATGAAAAAAGGAATCCTATATAGCAAAAGAGTCTTTTCATTCTTTCATTCTTAATGACTGATTTTCAAATTCCTTACCCAATAAGAATGTATTGATATCATACAACGACAATCTACGGATAAACTGCAAGAACAATACATAATTTTTATACCCTATTAACTTATAAAAAAATCTCAAGCCTTTATACAACAAAGACAATTTTTTACCGAAACCATCTATATTTTCAGGATTCATTTTATCAACATTCATATTTTGGGAAGAAGGCAAAAGATGTTTTCCTTTAAGTAATGAATAAAAACTATTATCAGTATCTACAACAAAAGGATTTCCTTCAAAATTAAAGTTTACACACAACCCATTATATAATCGACGATGGAATGCCTCTATTTTTACACCATTCGAAAAAGTACCATAAGAATATGACAAACTAAGATATTTAGCAAATAAATCTTTATCTTTATGAATCTCATTGACATATATCTTCACAAGTTCATCTATGTCTTGATAAGATTTTAGATTACTAATTCTCATTCTAGACTTATTATCAACTTTTCCTTCGGCTAACTGCTTATAGTTGTAGCCTGCAAAATGACAGAAGACTAGTTTATCCATACGCTCACTAGTACCTTTTCTACTTTCAACATAGAAGGTATCACCTTTCTTTGTTACTTTTCTCTCAAAATAATTCCAAGGAGCGACATTAAGTCCTAAATTATTGGAGAAAAAGATTTCATCATAATCAAAAAAAGCCATAAAGAAGTCAGACCACTTTTGATCTGTACATACTGCCCATAGCATTTCCCCAAAACAAAGTTTAGACAATCTGTCTTCCCACCATCTCATTACATTAAGTGTTTTAGGAGAATTTTTGAAACCTACAAATCCAAAATTACTAATACCATTAAACAAAAATCCTCTATCAGGTGTATCACCAGAATAAGGATAATCAGGAATCGTTATATGTGGTGCCGTAACTACAAGGAACTTATCTAACTTTTCGTAAATATAACTAAAGTCACTAAAAAGATAGATATCTGGATCTAAATAACATACAGTATCATATCCCTTTTGCACGAAGAAATACTCTATGCTAAAAGGTTTTATGCAAGTACAAAATTCTGTCAAATTATACTTAAATGCCATGTTAGTCCAGAGTTTCTCATCTATATTCAAAAACTCATGGGCAATAAGTATGTTTTTATCATTGACTACGGGATCGTCTTTACCATATTCGTCGGCAACAACAATATAGAAATCAACATTTTTATTATATTTCAACACTGACTTCTCTAATATTTGAGCTAAACCAACATAATTTTTAGCACAAATCGTAAAAATACAATTTTTCATAATTACTACTTATTTCTTTTAATGTTTTTTCTTTTATTAATTTGAAATATTATATAAAAATATGCAATATAAAATAAATGCATTCTAAAAAATGGTATGGATGTCAAAATATAAGTCACCCAAAAAGAAAGAGAGACAAAAAACAACTCTTTCGAATGATACTTCAACGGCAGATGTATCGTAGTAAAGAACATTAAAACAAAGGTTGCCAATAGCCCCAATATTCCATGACGAACCATTTCTTCAAAAACTACACTTTCTAAAGCTCTTAACTGATAAGCTTCAATACCATTCAGATAGAGTAAGCATTGTTCTCCAAACCCCGTAATAGGCGACTGTTGAAGGAAAAAAACACATGCACCTAATTGTTCAAGTCTCATTTCCAAATTACTACCTCCAACATCTTCCTGAGCTTTTTTATTAAACAGACTCTGAAAAACATCTATTTGGTCAGAAATCAATGGAAAAACAATAAATAGCAAAACAACAAAACCAACGAACAATGTTATAAATTGCTTACCTTTAAATTTCCAAAAAGCCGGTATTCCCAAAATCAGCATAAATAAGCCAGCTCTCATTTTTGTATAAAAAATACATATTACAGCCAAAACAACAGTAACATATATAATAATACTACTTACTTCTCTAAAACCGAATTTTAATTTTGCGACTAAAATAGTTATAATGAAAATTGCAAAATTCATTCCCGCTCCTAAAGGATGTTCAAAAATCGATGTTAATCTATACCCTCTAATATCTCCTGCATTATATGCATCAATTCCATTTTCAACAAGAGACGATTTATAGTCAAAGATCACGTTTGTATGAGTAGCAAATACTATCAATCCATATACTCCAGCAAACAAGAAAATAAAGGTCAGTCCTTTGAGCAAAAAATCAAAATCTTTTTCTGAATTAACTATATTCCATATCAGCCAGACCTCTAAACAGCTAGTAAAGCCATACCCGATAAACCGCGAAAATTCATCTTCAAATCCAGCCAATGAAGAAAAGCAAGAAGCAAATCTAGATAAAGCCAACATAATCAACGGGATAGATAACGGGAAAAACGAAAATTTATTTTTACTCTTTTTAATTACATAATATACAACATAAAAAAAAGACATTATTAGGGATATCGGAATTGCTGGCAGACCACTAATATCAAACAATTTTGCTTGTGGATACCAAACTACTTCAAGTAACATATACAACAAAAAACTTCTATTAAAATTTTGTATTGCATATAAGATTAAGAAAATACTTAATATTGAAAATATCATAAATTAACCAAATAACTAAATGTTCACATAAAAAATCAGAATACAAGAAAAAAGATTGAAAAGCCAAAGAGGGTATACAACTTCAGTAACTTTTATGCAAATAAGTTTATTCATAATTAGAGACGAGCTTACTTTTAGCTATAATTTACTTCTCTAACTATTCATAACGACACATTATTTCCTTCCTAAACTTAATTACTTTATGTAGTGGGTTCGGATTTTTAATGATTTCCTAATGAACTACAAAACTGGTATTATATGAGTTTATTACTCTCTTCACAAAGGCTTCATCAGAGTATATCGTTTGCGAATAGCTTATACAATTTTGTCTTACTTTTTCTTTTTCCGCGCTAGATAAATAAAAGAAAGTTTGTAAAGACTGTGCAAAAGCTTGTACATCTTTTACAGGTACACAATATCCTGTACCATTCCCTTTTACAGCATCCAAACATGCCCCCATTTCAAAGCCAACTACTGGAGTTCCGCAACATAATGATTGATTAACCATCATTGGCCCCGCATCGTTTATAGAAGAACATAAAAACAAATCAGCCATTGAATAAATTTTTGGTAATTCTTGTACATTAACAAAGCCTAATCCTTTTGTTTTAAACTTTATTTTGTTTTCAATTTTATCAAAATTCTCGCCGATAGCAACAACCAAGACTTGTTTCTTCTCTTCAAAAGTCAAACTGTTATAAAATAAGTCCAATGCACTTATTAAATATTTCACACCTTTTCTTTCATTATCTAGTTGCTGTGAACCAATTAAAAGAACAAAAGCATCACTATCTATGGAATATTCATAACGACAATGTTTAATATCATGGGGGTGAAACACACTTAAATCGATAATAGGGAAGGCTTTACTCCAATTTTTCACGTCCTTTAAAAGATATGACTTCTCATAAAAGGAAAACATGTAGCTATTTCCTGTTATTACAGGTTGAATTTTGTCATAAACTTTAGCTCTATATAATACATTACGATAAGTAAAATCTTTGGGATTATGAGAATTAAAAGCAGGACATTCACCACATCCAGTTTGATATTTCTCGCATCCATTAGTAAAATGACATCCTCCGGACATAGGGGAGTAATCTACAAAAGCGAATCGAAACTGACAATGCAATTTTTCATAAATAGCATCAACAGTTTTGAAGCTCAACATCCCTTGCCAAAAGTTTATAAATACCAAATCATATTTCCGATTAATTTTACTTAAGACTAACTTGATTGGTATCGGAGGATTTTCTTCATCTCTATAGAAAAAATTATAGCCATCTTTCGGTTCTATAGAGACTCTATCTTTCAAAGAAAAAAACAACGCAATGATTTTCGTTTTTAATTTAAGCCATATTTTAACTATTTTAAACAACAACGTTGTATTATCATAAATATATAAAAATTCCGGATTACTTTTACATTTATATAAAGTAAGCAAATCTATATCATACCCTGCTTTTTTAAAAGCAGAGTATGAATTAAGAGACATGATACCAGGACCTTTAGTCGGATTTGCAGATGATATGAGTAATATTGTAGGTTTAGACTTTTGCATAATATTTCTTTATTAACTCTACAATCATATCAACTTGCTCCAATTCTAATTCATAGTACATAGGCATACGTACCAAGCAATCAGCATACATATCACAATTTGGAAGTTCTGGACGTTCGTCGTTGTGTTCCATATAATAGTCACTTTTATGCAAACTCAGATAATGAAAAGGTGCTGTAACACCATTATCTTTAAGAAATGCAATTAATGCAGAACGTTCGTCTAAATTACGACACACGAAATAGAACATGTGAGCATTATTCGTTGCATATCCAGGAATTTGAGGTAAACGTATAAAACCTTTTCCTGCCAATTGCTGAAGACCAACAAAATATTGTTCCCAAAGTTTCTTGCGTTTAGCCTGAATAACATCAAGATTTTCAAGCTGAGCCCACAAAAAAGCTGCATTAATTTCAGCAGGCAAGAATGAAGATCCCATATCTACCCATCCATACTTATTTACAGCGCCACGGAAAAATTCAGCTCGATTAGTACCCTTTTCCCACAAAATTTCTGAACGGCGAATAAATCGTTCATCATTAATAGTTAAAAGTCCACCTTCTCCTCCTGCTGTAATATTTTTAGTTTCATGGAAAGAGAATGCGCCCAAATGACCAATACTTCCCAAAGGTCTCCCCTTATAAAAAGAGTCAATTGCTTGAGCAGCATCTTCTACTACCAAAAGATTATGCTTCTCAGCTACAGCCATAATAGCATCCATATCGCAAGCAACACCAGCATAATGTACAGGAGCAATAACACGTGTACGTGGTGTTATTAATTTCTCTAAGGATTCTGCATCCAAATTTGGATTACATTGCATAGAATCTGCGAAAATGACTTTTGCTCCCTCGCGAAGAAACGCCAAAGCTGTAGAAACAAAAGTATATGATGGTACAATAACCTCATCTCCTGGATTTAATCCGCACAACATTGCACACATTTCAAGTGCATCGGTCCCAGAAGTAGTCAACAAACATTTCTTAAAGCCATAACGTTCTTCAAAGTAATGCTGACACTTTTTTGTAAAATAACCGTTACCAGATAATTTGCCTGTAAATACAGCCTGATACATGTAATGTGCCTCTTTACCTGTGAGGCATGGTTTGTTAAATGGAATCATAATATTTAATTTTAAAACGTTATTTACTAAAATATAAATCTAATAATCTTATTAATGCTGATTTCATACCAATTTGAAGAGGAGCTTGTAATAGATATGGTTCTCCAACATCATTACCTTCTATAACAAGCCAACCTTTCTTACTATATGCTAAATCCCAGGCAATAACTGTTGCCCCCCCCACATTTCATTGCCATCTCATTAACCATTGTTATAGCCTGGTTCCATTGAGGCAAATCAAAACCTACTATCTTGCAGCTCGAATTTGGATGAATACTATAGTGATTATTAATATTATCACAAGCCATACTATTAACAAAGCCCGCATTTGTATCAATAGAAGCATAGATTCCACCAGCTCCAGCATTATCTACAGTGGACGCACCAACGCCCATACGTAAAGCTCCTCCTATTATATGAACATTGTTTTTAACCTTAAATGTAACGAGTCGTACAGTATTAATACTTTCTTTATGTATTACTGCTAATTCATCTCCTTGTTCTATCAATTCTTCTACCACAAAAGGTCCATATTTAATTACGTCGTCGAATAAAGATATTCCCAATTTATAATTTCTATAAATCTTTATTCCTTGTCCACTATGCCCCTTCAATGGTTTATAAATGAAAGAAGTATGTTTTAACAGGAATTCTGCTAATTCTTTTTTTTGCGAATCATTATATACAACTACTAAATCACGTTTATAATAGTTCTTTAATTTTTTATACAACGCACCTTTATCCTCAAACAATTCTCTTATATTTGAATCGTTAACAAGCTGACAAAAACCATATTGGCGTTTTAGATTATTAAAGCTACTTCGTCCAATATAATTACGTTCATAATATTTAAAAACGAAATATTCCTCAAAACTTGTTCCAAACCGATGCAAACAATAAATCATATCACGGACTAAAACTTTCCTTTTTAGATATTTTTTTATCTCTTCATCTATGGTAGCCCACTGCCTGTCGATTTGAACATTGGCAAGTTCTATTCCTTTTTTATAATACTTATAAGAAACAATTTTATAGAATAGAACATACAAAATCTTCCAAAATTCATATTTATCAGCAAGATAAGAAAGATTCCTCTCAAAAGAATTATCTATTTTCCATTTGCTAATAGAATCTGCTACAACAAAATATTTTTCTTTCATTTTATTCCCATATTATATTTTCATAACCATTCGATGTCATAACCGTAATTTTCAATATTTCATGTATTTGCGATATAACTTCAAAAAAATCTTTGTCAGTATTTGCAGTCACAATGATTGGACCTTTTCTCATACCTTTAGTAATCATTGGCTCTGTAATATCACCCTCACTAATACCTCGAATATCAGCAAAAACTACATTTTTTAGCTGCTTAAGAGTTTCAAGACCTTCGATTTTTGTAATTCTACCACAAGGCAATGTAAAACAAATATAAGCTGATATTTTATGTTCCAAAGCCTTGAATATATCATCTATTATTAAAGGTTGCCCCAAAGCACACTTTAACAATAAAGTATTGACATCGCAGCCTGTACTTAATGGAATAAGATGAGATGAGATATAAACTCCTCCACCTCGAATTGCACTTTCTACTATGCAAAATTCACCTTGTTCATTAACAAGATATTCTGAGTGAATTATTCCAAAAGAAGGATTTACTTTTTGGGTAAATTTCTGTTCACATTGAATTATTCTATTTTGGATGTTTATGTCCAACGATGATGGAAAAATTGTTTGGGAAGGAATTGGAGCTACTGTATTCTTAAAATAGTTTCTATCACCAAAAGAAAGATTATAGTATTTCCCGTTATAAACAAACCCCTCACACACATACTCTTTCCCTGTAAAAAATTGCTCGACGATAACTTTTTTACATCTTGACTTAGACAAAGCATTTTCAACAGCGTTAGAATAATCTTCCTTCTTAGTAATTGTAGATATACCAATACTACTCTGAGAATCGACGGGTTTTACTATCCAAGGAAAAGGGACCTCGAAATTTTCAGGGAACAATCCACTTTCAACAACAATATGTTTTGGTACAGGATTATTAATTTCATCACAAATACTTCGAAATTTTTCCTTATTACAATAAGAACAAGCTTGCTCATAAGTATTACCTGGCAAGCGTAGTTTTTCTGCGACATATGCAACAGTAGGCATCATTAGATCATTTTGATCTGAAGTCACAGCATCAATATTATTGTTTTTAGCATATTCTACAATAGAATCTCTATCATAGATATCACATTCAAACAGTTCGTTAGCTATGTTTATTGCAGGATAATCTCCTTTAGGAGAAACCACAATAACATATAATCCCATTTTTTGTGCTTTCTGAACTAAAAAATATTGTCCAATCCCGGCACCAATAATTAAAATTTTTTTCATTCTAACTATACTCTTTACTATAAAATAACTTTTTGAGTAGACTGATATATCAAATATCCGCTTCTATCAGCACTACATTCAATATTTTTTAAAATAGGATTAGTTATCTCTGCTTCAACAATATTAGGATTATCTTTCCAATTATCAAAATATGATTTCAATCGCTCTGTTTCTTTACATAGGAAATATACACCAGAAAACTTATTGAATCTTTTTTTAGGTTCTTCAAACGAACCTAAAGCTACTTCTATAACACCTTTTACGAAATCATAACCAGTAGAAAGTCTTACAAGATCTGAACCTATAAAATCGCCACCCATTCTACCTCCTATTTCCATTACAGCAATACGTCCTTCTTTTGTTATCTTATACTCCGAATGTGAAGCTCCATTTGTTATACCTAGTGCATTAAGTGCTTTCTCTGTAATTTCGTAAATCTTAGCAAACATATCTGAAGACAATGTTGATGGTTGATGATGCTCTAGTTCTACGAAATGCGGAGCTTCTGTTGTAACTTTATCTGTTATCTGTAATGGATAATGCTTTCCTTTATAAGATATAAACTCTACACTTATTTCTCGACCGTCTATAAATTCCTCAATCATTGCCTCATGCTTAAATGATTTATCCATAGCTAACTCTATAGCAGGATAATATTCAGAAGGTGTACATATTTTAGTAACACCAAGTGAACCAGATCTATCAGAAGGCTTTACAATTATAGGATATTGAAAAGTTCTTAATCCATCAAGCAACTTAGGGGAATGCAAAGTTTCAGGAGTAGCTAACATATACTGTGGACAAGGAACCCCTGCTTCCATAAATGCATTACGCATAAGATATTTATTATTAGCTCTTACTGCAGACTCATAAGAATTACCTACTAATCCCATTTGCTCTGCTACATAAGCAACAGTTGGTGCTGCAACATCTGAAGCTATGGTACATACCCCATCTATTTCAGCTTTTCTACAAATTTCAAGGATTTGTTCTTTCTCTACAATAGATATATCATAGAACTCATCTGCGATATCAGCACAGACAGCTCCATCACGCCAAGCAAAGCATAGTGTATAGATTCCCATTTCTTTTGCTTTGCGAACTAAAGGTTCCTGTAAATAAGAAGCCCCAATTACTGCAATTTTTTTCATTTATGATGTATTTTATTTTTAACAAGTTCGATTACTTTATTTTTAATTTCCTTTTCCATAAAAATAAAAGAAAAAAAGCCAACAACTATCATCGTCACTATAAACATGATTATTGATTGAAAAATGCTATCATCAAAAACATACTTACATGGTATAGTTACCACTAAAGTAGGTATCAATACTTTTGCACAATTCCAATAACAAATAGTTAATTCTTTTATTGAATAATTAATATCTTTATATAATATATATGGTTTTACAAAATAAGAAAATCCAATAGCCATCACTATCGACACCACAGGAACCCACAAGGCACCTCCGCCTCCTCGCAGAATAAAATAAAGTGCGATAAATTGTAAAATACCCAAAAATACTGATGCTACAGAATTAAATCGTATTTTGTTAGCTGCCATCATTGGTATGTAAAACGATGTGGAAAAGACTCCCAAAATATTACAAGCTAATACGCATTGAGTAAAAAGCACTGCATATTCTGGAACATCTACTAACCATACCCCCATAATGGTTTTCATCGTAAAAATACATGGCAAAGCCAAAAATAAAACCATGTCAAAACAAATAACAGTAGTCTGTAAAGTTAACTTTTTAGAGGCATCATAATCTCCAGCTGCATATAATTTAATAATCTGAGGATTAAAAGCCGTTCTGAAGTTATTAACAAACCCCATCAACTGCGTAGACACTTGATTTGCAATCGTTTGTGCAGCTACAACTACAGGACTCAAAAACATATTAATAATAATAACCACACCTTGCAACTTCAACATTTCTGTCAAGTTAGCCATAACATTCCATCCAGAGAAGCCTATTAATCCTTTGAAAACAGTGCGATTAAAGGTAAGTGTCAAATGTGCTTCATTATACTGCTTCATACAATATATCCGATAAGCCATTGCCACCAACATTTGGATAAAAGCAATAAGCGATGCATAAACTATTAATTTGTCATAGCTCGTTATAAACAACATATAACATATTCCTAACTTTGCAAAGGCCTCAAATATGCTAATATATGCATAAATATCAAAGTTTTCATGTGAAGAAACTAAAGATGTATAAGGAACCTGAGTTATACTTATAACTGTAGTTAAAAGAGAAAGTTGAAACACCCAAAAGCAAGCATCTAACCTATCTGGAGGTATCACTAACTTATGATACAAGAACCAAAGTCCACCAGTTTCCATGCACAAAAGAATAATACCTGCTAAAAGTAAATGTACATAAAAGGCGGTTACAAAGGTATCTGATAGCCTTTGGTAATCTCTACGTCCCAGTTCATATGTCAAGAATCTTGATGTTCCAATGGTTAATGTTCCATTTAAAAATGACAACATTGCAACTACACCACCTACGACTCCATATAAACTGTAATCTGTAACTCCTAACTTGTCCAATACAACACGGGACGTAAAAAGAGAAACTCCCATGATGATAAACATACGAAAATACAGAAATAATGTATTTTTTGCTATTTTTTTATTGTCTGACATAAAAGTTTTTCGATATACATATTCATTTTATTAAAACCTATTACAGCTTTTATCTTCTCAATAGCTATGGATATTATTAAACATGGAATTAATAGTGAAACAAATATAATAATAGGATTACGAGTATAATAGATGAAATCCTTAAGCCAATACAGAAATATAAATGTATGAAACAAGAAAATATTCATACTATGCTTACCGAGAAAGGAAAAAATATCTTTTATAATTTTTGGAATATACAATAGTCTATACTCCATTATCAAAATGAGAACTATAAAACTATCATATAATATTTTGTCACAAGCCTTAATACGTTCCAAGAATACAATCCCCAACACCAACAAACATAAAATACAATTTATCATCTTAGAAATGGGGGGGGTAAATGCTGGTATATTAATTTTATAGCAGTATTCTGCAAATACTATGCCCAAAACGAAGGGCAATAGGTACAAGAACACACTATTCACCATATTCAAGTAGTAGCAACCAATACCCAGTAAAATCAGAATCAAGGGATGCCGACTCCATCTTTTTATATATGGATATACAAGGTACAATATGATTATTGTCGAATAAAACCACCATGTTGGATTATATCCATATTGCCCAAAGACATTCAGTACTCCAAAAAAATCCAAAACGAGTTTGCTAAAGATCATACCACCATAGGCATCTTGGAATGTTCTCCCAAAGCAAAATACACTTAAGGGAACAAACAATAGCCAAATCAGCCAATAGTTCATATATAACTTCACATAGCGATGAACATAATATTGTTTCAAACTTTCATGCCTTGTACTATCAACTTTCTGTAGACCATAACCAGAGAGAAAGACAAAGATTGCTACACAAACCTTTCCGAATTGTCCAATCTCGTTCACTAAATTGTAATGTCCAATCAAAAGAACATCATCATACAGTTCTTGTCGTACATAAAAAAGATGATGCAAGAGCATCAAAACGATAGCTACACCTTTTAGGAAATTGGTATCGCTAAGCGTTAGATTAAAAATATTAGTATTTATAGAAGTTTTCATCTATCCTTGTACATGTTATCGTAATAATTCTGATAATCACCAGAGGTTACATTATCCATCCATTCCTGGTTATCGAGATACCATTTCACGGTTTCCTCGATTCCCTCCTCAAACTGGAGAGATGGCTCCCAGCCGAGTTCCTTCTGCAGCTTTCTAGAGTCGATGGCGTAACGCATATCATGACCCTTTCTGTCTGTTACATAAGTGATGAGATCCATATCCTCGCCTTCCTTTCTGCCGAGCAATCTATCAACAGTCTTGATAACCACCTTGATGATGTCAATATTCTTCCACTCGTTGAAACCGCCGATGTTATAGGTCTCGGCTATCTTACCCTTGTGGAAAATCATATCGATGGCACGGGCATGATCTACTACATACA
>ERZ791608.44-NODE-44-length-78223-cov-165.564361_pt1 | contig 78223 bp, 127 predicted proteins | sample MGYA00510276_ERZ791608 | MGnify/ENA primary metagenome ERZ791608 (study PRJEB30046, sample SAMN00791908) | human gut metagenome | study: EMG produced TPA metagenomics assembly of the A metagenome-wide association study of gut microbiota in type 2...
TATAAAAACATTATAAAGCCTTTAGATAGAGCTCGTTATCCCGAACTGAGGTATAATAATTATTGGAACGTACTTGCAGAACCAGCGGAAGAATTTCAGAATCCTTCTTGAATATCTGTTGCCATGCTTCATAAGCATCGCCATAAGTTCAGTAACATCTACGTCCTTTATCAACCGTTGGACTTCGGTTTCTTGTTCTTGTGTCATAAGCTATTATATTTTAGTTGATTTAAAAGATTGATGCCGCAAAGATACGCATTTTTAAAAGTAAGAAGTCGGCTTTAGGATAATTTTTGTGTTAAACTTTATAAAATGTAACAATCCGTAACTAAACAAAATAGCGTTAGAACGGCTTTCTTGCCAAATTCTAACGCTATTATTATATCTACACTGGTATTATCCTATCACAACATCAAGGGTCTCCATATCAGCGAACTTCAAGCCGCAATCTTTCGCTGCCTTGAACAACTCCTTCTCGTCAACTGCCTCGATGGCTACCTCTACCTCCTTGTCGGCAAGTTCCTTGAAATACTTCTCGGTCTTCTGCTTCTGATTGAAGAAGTACTCATTGACCTCAGCGAACTTGGCTGAATCGTCCTTGGTGTATTCGTAGCCTTCATCGGCGTGCTTCTGCTCCAACTGCTGGCACTCCTGAAGCTTGCGCTGCATCTCCTCGAACTTATCGTCCTTCAAGCTCTCCTGCGCTTCCTTCACATCCTTGTCGTAAGTGTCGGCTACTTGGCGCAGTGCCTTCATGTTCTTCCAAACTCGCAAGGCGGCATCATCGCTCATAGATGATGTCTTCAATGCTTTCAACGTTCTGTAGGCATCAACTGCCTCAATTGTCTTAATCTTTTTCATAATTGTTTCTTTATTTTTATGTTATACAATATTCTTCGCCAGATTGCCATAGCAGAATACCTTTCCTATTAACAGTGCAAAGTTAAGAAAATAATTCTGAATAACAATGCAGGAGGAGCAAAATTTACGAATTTTAAAAATCAGCTTCCCCACGTTGGGTAATCACTAGGACGTAATGTGTCTGCTTTCTCGGTGAGAACGTAAACCACAAATACATTTCTAGCATATTTGTTATATTAAGAACATCTACGTTTTAATGCATAATATAACTACCACCTGGAGGAACTTGTTTCCATCCACCATCTATATTAATTTCAAAAGATAATTGACACATTTGTCCATAATAACCTCCTTCATAAACATTATCAAATCTTATATATATATCAACATAATCTGTTCTATCACCTTCAGGAATAGTTACAGAACCTGTACTTTGACCAGAGCTATTAGATACATAACCTCTTCCGTATGTTGTCTTATTGTTACCATAACCACAAACACTTCTAAATATACCATCAGTAATTGTAATTGTAGCATCAGGAAGTTTATATATTCTAGCTTTACAAATACAACTAGCACCAACTAATTCTCTCAACGATGAGAAATCAACAAAACCACTAGAACCACTTTTAATACTTTCCATATTAATTTGTCTAGGATAATATTTAAAACTAATACCACCTGGAAGAGATATGAAAATTATTTTTGTATCATCATATAAAGTTGCATTACGAGTATATGCTAAAAAAGGCACAATATCAATATATTTATCTCCACTACCTATATCAAAAGTTATTTCTCTACCAGCATATATATAATCTGTTGGTTTTTTGCAATTGCCAACATAATAATTTTTATAAATCTTATCAGTAGTATTATATGGTGAATTATAACGAATTTGAATCCAAAAAGACCAAGCTAAAGATAAATCGGTTATTATATCATCCATAGTAAGATTTGTGTTATTATCCACATGTGTATTCATATATAATACACAATTAAATTTACGAATTGAAGAATAATAAACTTCAACGGTATGAAATTGAGGAATAGAAGTCATAAATGCATTCCTTGTTGCTTTACTACTATAGTTTCTAAAATCACTTAATCTATAAGGAGAATTAGCACCACCTTTTGGAAAATGTTTTCCTGATACACTTGTACTTGTGTTATCATGAATATAACCATTATTACCATATACATTATCTTTATAAAGGTTATCACAACCTTTAATTGCAAAACCTTCTCCTCCATAATTATAACGTAAGTTCTTATAAGTATCCATAGGTATATTCATACCACAACGAACAACACAAGTATATTTACTATATGAAGATGTTACTATTTCCTCAGAGTCTTCTCTAATAGGATATTCTTTAAATTCACCTTTACAACTAATAGGTTTATACTTACTCCATATATTTATATTTTCACTCTTACAAAGAGTAGCAAGGTCATTGCTACTCTCTCCAAGAGCTCGTTTAACATCATCAATGCTAACAGGAGCACTAATAATTCCAGTTTCACTATTGTAAGGCATAATCTTTATTTTTTTAATATTCAACTTTAGTTTCTAATTCTGTTACAACTTCTTTAGTAACAACTCGCTCTACTGTTACATTGAACACTTTCGCAAGCTATAATTTAAATCGTTCCATACGCTTAATCTTTAGAACCTAAAACACTAGGCAAGGCAGCTCAATAAGAGCCACCCTGCGTTAATACTCACGATACCTACTCTGCTGCCTCGCTAGCCATATTAGCATTGATAGCGGAATTAACCTCCTTAATCAATGCTGATACCTCACTGAGCTTGCTCTGCGGAACACCGCTGATGTTGTAGGTCAGCTCGCTGCCGTTGGAGCTTGCGTTCGCATTGCCGAGATAATTACCATTTGGGTCACCATAGATACTCATATTGATGCTCTCGATGTTGCCACCCGTCTTGTCAACATTGTAGGTGATTTCTACTCGATAGCCGCCCTTGGTATAAGTGGCGGTTGTCTGTTCACTCTTCTTGTTAATCTTTAAATTCTCCATTTTCTTAACTAATTTAATGAATTAATATTCTTGTTATCTAATCTCTTCTTGTTGCAGTCTTCCTTATCTCCACTCAATCGCTGAACCTCTGATTCGAGGAAGACCACCCGAGCCTTCAACCTGCTGACCTCATCGCCCACCTGCTCAATAGCACCGAATGCCGTTGCAATCAGCTTCGGAGACCAGTAGTTAATCTTATAGTAGCCCTTCTCGTCAGTCTCCACGATGTCCTTTAAGTGAGGGTTGCACAAGACGTGCTGGGCAATCCAACCGATAGACCTTGTGTTGTCCTTCTTCCAAGCGAAGCCATAAGTGCCACCCATTGCCTTGATGATACCCAAGTAGTCCAGCTTCCGCAAATCCTGCTTCAAGCGGATGTCAGAAGATTGATAAGCTGTAACTCCACCTTTAGCAAGAATGCTATTAGGGAAGTAAGTATTCATATTATAATCGAAATTATATATATGACCTGTATGACCCATAAATCTATCAGTAGGAAATGAATACTTAGTAAAAGAAAATATTCGTATTTTATTTACTGCAGTATTACGTAAAGCAGTAGTCTTTTGGTCATGTTTAAATCTAAATCTAATATATCTTCTATCATTATTTCCTACACCATAACCAGCATTACCATCATGTAATAGACTTATATAATTAATTTGATTCCATCCAGTCATATGTTTAGTATAAGTTTCAACTATAGCACCACTATTGTTTAGTATATCTACAGTACAAATAGTATCAATACCTTCCGATATATCAACACTAGCAAAATAAGGTTGAGCATAACAACTATTAGAAATATAAAATGAAACTATCAATTCATTCTTTTTTACTTGAGCTAATTTCTCAGCATCATTATTACCAGTGATAACATTATAACCTAACCAAACTTGAGTCAAACCTGCATTACTTGCATACATATTAAATTTCGCATCATTGCTCATAGGATAATTAGTCCAACTATTACCGCTATCGTTAGAATATTGTATAGTTACTTGATTAACTTGTATACTATCAGTAATAGCAGTAATTCCAGAACATAAAGCATCAGCTGAAACATAACAACTAGTTCCTTTATTATTAACTTCATAATTTGCAGGTAGTATACCTTTATTAGATATTAATCCAGTAACTGATAAATTACCACCGATAGTAGCAGTGCCATTGATAGTAGCAGTGCCATTGATAGTAATACCAGTTGAAACAATATTATTAAAATGAGCATTACCGTTTTGATATATATACCAATAATTAGAACCATTATGACTACATATATCTTGAACTTTCACCCAATTACTATTATTAGCATTACCTAAATATAAATCACCACCACTACCTCCAATTCTAGCTCCAGCATTAGGAATTATAGTCTTAATACCTGCAAGTCTAAGTGTACCATCAAGTTGAGGAGTATTAGCATTAAATGCAGAACCATCAGCTATACCAAGATAAATAGTTTTATCAGAATGAGTATATTTAAGACCAGCCCATTGATTCCAATTCCAAGCAGTTTCACCAAAACGAATAGCCTTACCAGTATTGAATATTACTTGACCTTCAAGAGCACTAATAGGAGTTGACTTGTTGCCAATCTTAAGCGCACCATTATTCAAGGTGGTACTGATGGTGTTGCTTGCGCTGATGGTGGTCGCACCGCTCAAAGCACCGTTCACGTTCCCTGTTCCATCGAAGCTCTGTCCCCATAGCGAGCGAGCCGTTACAAGTTGGTCTGCTTGCTTCACGATGCCAATTCTCGTAGCACCATCAAGCAAGGTGTAAGGGCTATCCCCTGTGGTTGCTGGCAAGCTTTGAGCCGCAGAGAACGATGTATTTGTCACCAAAGTTCCTTGGCTTGTGAAATCGGCAGACGTGCGTCCTGTCTTCTTGATGATTGTGTAAGACAGACTTCCATATTGACCTTGGCAATTTCCCCAAAGTTGAACATTGCCAGTTGCATTGTTGTAGTACACACGCAACCTTGAAGACATGTTTCCAACCAACTCACGCAAGGATATGTTAAAGTTGTATGCCCCAGAGTCCTTCGCTCCATTCTGACGGATTCTCAACACGACAACCGAATAGGTATCGTTATATCCGTTGGAGAAGAGGAACGTGAAACTTCTATCATCATGTTGGTTGCCTGTGACGGTAATGTCAAACAACTTCGCCCAATAGTGGGAAAGGTTTGCGGTGTTGCTGTTTACCGCTCCCGACCATACGATGTTGTCTTTGTGCCAACCATCGAGCAAATCCGCATTGAGGTTTGTCCATTGTGCGGTAGTCGAAGCTATGTGATTCGAGCCGTTGTAACCGAATTGCATACCTCCCTTGCCGAACTTCACCATTCCTGCGTTGTTGTTGCTAACGCCCATCAAGCCGATAGTGTTGGCAAAGTTACAATCACCAATGTAGCAATCATCGCCAATGAGCAATCCATTGTAAGCACCGTTCAATGCGCTTGCCACAATCTTAAGCTGACCTGTGAGCGTTCCACCTGTCAAAGGCAAGTACTTTGCGGCGATGGCATCCACCTGTGACTTCGTATAAGCATCAGTAATGCCATACCCACTTATCGTTGTCGGCTTGCTTGTGAGTTCCGAGAAGGCAAGGCTGTTCTTGATTGCAAACGAGCCGAAAGCACCCTTGTTGCAATAGGCGAGGTTTGAACTTGTGCCACTATATGCTCCGTTCCAGTAAGCTATGAAGCTCATGTCAGGAATGATGTTGCCATCGATCGATGCGTTAGTCCATCCCGAAGTGCCCACCGCAGAAAGGCTCTTCTTCGTGTAGCTCTTGGTGTAGGTGATGGCTGTTCCACTGGTGGATATGCCAGTCACGAACACATTGCTTCCACTTGGATGAGTAACCGAGCGCAAGCCATCCGTAATGCCAAATCCCGACAAAGTGGTTGGCTTGTTGGTGATATAGCTCCACGCAAGGTTTCCTTGGAACGCCGTGAGAGCCTTGATGTGTGGAGCAATAAAGTAGGCATCGCCTTGGTTCGTCACGAACGAAAGGCTTACTCCTGCTCCTATAGTGTCATGGTCAGTATAAACCAATGCAGCCGATTGAACGCCACTTGCATCAGGGTTCTCGCTAGTTGAGAAAACCAATTGCGGACCGCCATCGCCATAGGACAGCTTTCTAGCCGACTTGATGTAGTTTGCATCGTTGCCATAGGTATTTCCATAAATCACCAAGCGATTCTGCTCAGCCTTGTAGCTTGTGTTGACGGTGACGGTAGCCTTTGACAACTTCAAGATGTTGTCTATCTTGGTGATTCCTGTCAAGGCTTGCTCGGCACTGCTGCCCTGCACCTGTGTCGTTCCCACATAATGAGTATGGTTAGACAAGCTGAATGTGCTTCCCTTTGTCAAAGTCAAGGTATGCCCACTTACAGATGCAGCCGTAACCGCATTGCCCGAGCCTGTTACGCTAACGGCGTTCACACCGTCCGTGATACCATATCCACTGAGACTTGTAGGCTTAGAGGTCAAACTTGCAAAAGTATGTGTATGCCCATTGAGCGAGAATGTAGAGCCTTTTGTGAAGGTTATCTTTGTTCCACTCTTCGACACGCTAGTTACGGCATTGCCTGAGCCTGTGGTTTCAATGCTTGTTGCGCTACCACCCTCCAAGCTGGAGATACGAGAATCAAGAGCCTTGATGGAGTAGGCAGAGGCAATCTCACTCAGCGATTCTGATGTAAGCTTCAAGGCATTTGAATAACTCTTCACACTGCCGTTCAAGCCGCCACCACTGGATGAGGATGTCCCAACACCATAGGCAGAAACACCACCACTAGTATAGAGGTTTGCCACCTCGTTAGTCGTAGTGTTCGTAATCTTCAACGCCTTATTGGTTGCATCATACTCCATCTTTATGTTGCCGATGGAGATGTACTTTCCGTCAGGCACGATGATACTTCCGTTAATATCGGCAGTACCGTTAAACGAGTTACCCCAAAGCTTGTGAGTATTCGTGAGCTGGAGAGCCTTTTTCGCTGAACCGCTTGTAAAGTAGCCCTGCAAGGTGGTGATACTCGTCTTGTTGGTGGATATGCCCGAAGCGTTCACCCCTTCTGCCTTTTTCGCTCTTGTTACCTCGTCAGATATAGACTTATTGATTCCATCAACGATACCGCTTAAAGTGTCTGTCTGCGCAATATTGGCGAGGAAGCTAACCACCTCGTTCCACTTATTGATAACGCCGTCCGCAGTCTCCTCGTCAGTAGTTATAAGGGCGTACCAGTCATAGGCACTATCCCAACAAGTTACCTTCGTTGATGTAATGCCGTCCAGTACAGACTTATTGCTATGAGTATGCTTTGCTGATACCGCACCATCCCAAGCCGTCTGCTTTGCAGTAGTAGGAATAGAGTAACCCGAGGCAAGACTAATGGCAAACGTACCGCTTGTTGTGATGACCTTTGTTGCGCACGTCAAACCAGTAGGAAGGGTAAGAGCTACAGATGTAACAGTACCCTTATTGGTAGTATAGCCCTTTGCATCAATCTCCGCTTTGGTATAATAGCTTGCGAGAGACTGATGAGCAGTCAGATACCCTTTATCATTGGTAAGCTGGCTTACCTTCGTGATGCGGTCAGTGATTTCTGTCCACTTATGGGTATGCGCACTAGGTGTGAATGTTGATGGCTTACCCGTGATGTTATTCCAAGAAAGGCTCAGACCGCCAAGCTCTGATGCTATATTGTCAATTCGGCTGCTGAGAGCCTTTATAGCATAGGCATTCGGAATGCTAGTCAAGTCCGCATCCGTATAGTTTCCCTCTATGATTCTCGCATAGCTGATTACGCTTGCAATCAAGCCGCCACCACCCGTGGTAGATGCTCCTGCTCCGTATGCCGTGATACCACCTGTGGTATAGAGATTGCCATCAATTTTGATAGCCTTGTTTTTGGAATCATACGTGAGCTTAATGCCATGGAAGGAGATTGCGCCTTCGAATGTAGCATCGCCCGATACGCCAAGTTTAGAGAATGGAGCGTTTGGCTTCAAAGACACAAGGTCGGCAACGCTCGTTCCTGCACTTCCTTCCTTCCAAGTTGGTTCAAAGAAGGTGAGGTATGCGCCCAAGTTTTTTTCGCTGATAATGAAAGATGTTGGGTCAGCGTGAACCTTACCATCCGTTCCCCACCAGATTGCGCCATTAGCCATATAGCCGGAACCATCAAAACGGACGAGAGAGGTAGCTGCCTGTTTTGAATAATCTTCCTTCTTATCGAAGCCAACCACCTCACCATCGTTCATATATCCACCCCACCAGGTAGCAATGCCGTTTCCTTTCGCCGTCTTGTCAATAACACCATTAATTCCACTCTCCACCCGCTTGGTCTCAGGGTCACGCAGGGCGATGAGATTGGTAAGAATCAATCCGCCATTGATTTCCGTCTCCCCACCATCGGTAAGCACTTTTTTCAGATATTGATAGGTAGCCACGTCACCGATAACTACACCGAGGTCGCCATATATCTTCCTAGTGATATATGCGTTTGCCAGACCCAGCTTGTCGTAGAAAGAAGCATAGGCAGACTGAAAATTAGTGAACTTCGTTCCCACTGCTGAGACGATGGTTGCCTTGAAGTTAGTATCAGCCTTATTATATCTTGCCGAAATATCGGAGAGATACGTGACGAGTTCCGTCTTGGCTGTAGTGAGTGTATCGAAAGCGGTTTTGAGGTCAATGAGTTCATTAGTGTTTGCCAACACCTCTGCTTCCTTCACCTCATTGTACGACTTCTGTGCTGCCGCAAAATCATCCTCAAGTCGCTTAGAATCCTGCGCCATTGCCGCAATCTCGGAAGGCTCTAGGTAGCCATTGGTAACATAATTATCGAAATCCTTCTTGTTACCAGTGACCGTATTTCCGAGGTTCGTAATGTTCGTCTGTGCGGTCTGTGCCGCCTTCTGAGCATCTTCTGCTGCCTTTTTTGCTTCGTTGGCAACGGTATCATCGGTGTTCTCCTTGATATACTGAGACAATTCCTTGCCATCCACAGTGGATTTAGCGGAAATCTTACCCTTAACAGACAGTTGCTTAGTGCTGCTATCATATCTAATATAAGAGCTGCCCTCATAGCCATTCTCCTTTGTAGGTCTGTCGCCAACATACATATCACCATAGACGTTGAAGAATGCCTTGTTAGTCTGCTTATTCACACCATATTCCACGTACTCCCTATTGGCAAAGGAATAGCTGTTGATGCCGTGATAGAGGCTAATGGATGGCGAATAGGTATCTACCGCCGAGAAGATAAGGCAGTTCTGACGTTCCACATCGGTTCTATTACCGCACTGGTTGAGCACATCACCTTTAGCAGGAACATCGCTTGCCGTAGCGCAATCGGTATCAGAGAGGTCGATATAATGATATTTCTTTCCTTCCAGCTCTACAGGGTCTTCATCACGACCGATTACCAATCGCCAATAGAAGTGATTGCCAGCCTTGTGATAAGTGCCCTTGCGAACGTTGAATGATTCCGAGCGCACCTGGTCGCCAACAGCGAAATCATTATCCACGGCATCACCATCCTGCTCTGCTAAGAAATAGCAACGATAAGCCTTCTGTGACACATTATTGTATGTCACAGTAACCTCTTCTACCTTATGAGCCACCACGCCACCAGCAGGAGAGATTATCTCCTTACCGCCAATGGTGGATGTTTTATTGATGACCAGCTCCTCGAAGATAGCCTTCATTCTTACCTCCAAGTAATCTGTGATTAGGTGCGAACGACCTTCTGCATCTGGAGTCCACGAGCCTCCGTTCTCATTGTTGGAGTTACCGATAAGCAATCCCTGCAAGAACTTCTGAATCTTCTGAAAGGTGATAGTACCGTTAGCAATATCATCGAACTGCTTAGATATAAAATTATCACTTCCGTACTTCGCAATGAGTTTTCTTAGCTGGGAAACGGAATATCCACCTCCGTTACCGCTACTTCCTCCGCTCGCAATAATTGTCTGTACGTCTTCTTTGAGCTGCGTAATAGTACCCTTAATTACTTGATTACCTATTGTAATCGACTGAATAAAGTCGTAATCAATATTAGTCGATAACTTCAACACTCTTGTCGCAAGTTCATATCCGTGTCCGTCCTTATACGTTACACTCTGACCGATTTGTAGTTGAGGGTTATCTTCCAAGAATACATCAGAATATGATTTAACCTCATAGTTATTCAAATCAGAGAGTAATCGCACAATCTCCTCCTTCGATTTCTCTAACAATCTATTTTGAGCATCCTCATGATAAATTGTATCAGCCATTGCGATGTTATAGAGAACTGTGATATTACACTTCAAAGAAGGCAATCTCTCTCCACGAGGAATAAGCATTTCTTCTTTGTTTGTTGGTATGATAACCTCATTATCCTCTTGATAAATAATTTCGTAATCACCAGCTAAAACAGAGAAATTATCCTTGCTAACATCGTCTGACGTGTGCGAGGATGATGCTTCTTTATGATAAATAAGCTCAAAACCTACATAATCACCGTTAGTTCCTTGACCTGCAAGTGGAGTAGAAAGCGCACCTGTATTAAAATTCGGTTCAAACGAACAGCCGATATTCTTTCCATTGATACGCAAATCATCGGTAACTTCAAAATCATACCAATAATGAGTAATGCCATCATCTACGGTTGTATTGATAATCGTTTTCCCCGTTATTTTTTCTGTTGTAGGGTAAGCCAATCTCATATACCATACAGTGAAGGTCTTATATTCCTTAATAGACCCATCAGCATTAGAGATAGGAATTTTATTATTTTTCTCATCAAGCACATACTTAACTCTCCCACGCACATTATATACATAGGTATTGAGTGAAGGGAAAATCTGAGAAAAATCAAGTACCTTTGTAAAGAGAGGTTCTTTCGTTTTATCCACTCTTAGGTCAAGTGTAGAATACTTATCAATAGAGTAGGAGCGTTCCTTTCCGTCTATTAATATTGTACCATTGCCCTCATCTAATTGCAGACGAATATCGCCAGATGAAACATTCTCACCTTTGCTATTTACTTGTGTAATATTTCTTGTACCGCCGAAGATAGAGAAAGCGTTATAGTAGCCTTCTTTGCTATTATTTATACTTGGTACACCTACATTCTTTCCAACCTCTAAAACGACAGGAGTTGCGCCGATTAAGACCTTACCGATGTAGATAATTTCATCATCATAGTCAATATGCCATTCGCAGTTATCTCCAATAGCATTTGTAATTGCTGTAAGTGCAGAAATAAAATCGTTATCGCTGAATGATACATTGACAGTATTTGCCGTTACATTTGAAAAGATAACTTTCCATCCGCATTCGCCAAACATCAAATCCTTATTAAGGAAGTCTGCAATCTTACCACTGAGAACGGAAGTTGTGCCAACGAAAGACCATACATTTTGTTTTACCTCTACATTCTGTGAATTACGGATATAGATAAAAAATGGAGTCTTAGACAGAATCATCTTTGGGTGCTGAAACTGAGGAGTGTACTTCCAAGAGCATTCATCTGATTGAGTAGGCTCATACGATTCCAAGAGAAGAAACTTCCTAGTAACCTCTCTTACTTTATCAATCTTATATGTATAATTGATATACGCACCAACGGGCAGAATAACTTTCTCAGCAGCGGAGAAAGACAGAGAAATATAATCTGACTTAGACATTTCCTGTTCTCTCTTCGCCGCTGATGTTACTTCTGCTTGCATCAGCAATTTATCATTAATATCATATATCTTAATCATAACTTAATTCTATCATTCGGGTTATACTCCGTTAATTTGAGTACAAATTTACCTCTTTTTAGACCATAATCACCAAACTGCGAGCATTGCGTGTAAACAAGTTTGAAAACCCTCTTTAGGCGAGGAACTTTTAAGCAAAATTCACCCGAATAAGCAATCTTATCAAGGAAAGCCTCATACTTCTGTAAGTAATCTTCTTCTGAACTACCTTCAAGAAAGAAAGAGATACTTACTTCACGCTTATCTTTCTTTGCATACTTCGATGTAGCTATAATCGATTGCCCATGTTCCAATCGACTATCGTTAGTTACATAGCTTTTTACTGGGGCAGGGGTCAGCAGAGCTTCTCTCCAACCCCTTACCAATGTGATACCGAAAGTATCAAGGTCAATATAAGCTGAATCCGCTTCATCGACCAATTTAATAAAAGCATCATTCTTCATAACTTAATAATTATCTTTCATTAATTTATACATATTTGCGATGTCTTCACGTATCAATATAATAGGTGCAGTATTCTTATTGATTGCTTCCAACTGCTCCAACCCTTGATACTGAATATCTCGCATTTCTGAGATATTATTATATATCTGCGCAGCATAGATGCGCAAAGAAGATACATCTATAGCGATAGCCTTACGAACCTCATTGCCTTGCTCTTGTGCAATCTGTACCGCATAACCGATGCCGATAAGGCTGCTTACTTGGTCTGCGGTGATAGCCTCAATACCCTTGCCCGTTGCTGTCTGTTCGGAAGAGGATTGCCCAGTATATCCAGTTATCTTTGCGATTTCATCACGTCTTTTTAAACCCTCATCAACAATCTTCTGATACTGCGCTTGAAAATCCTCGACATCCTGAGAACTAAATTTTCCTTCTTTCTCATCAATTTTCTTTGCCCATTCTTCATAAAGATTTTTTAAATCCTTATTTATCAAGTCTTCCATGGAGTAGGAGAGAAGAGCTTTCTGCATCATTTCAGCGAAATTATTAGAGAAATCCTGTGCTGATTTACTCATATCCATGAGATTGCTAATAAAGTTATCCTTCATACTATCAAAGGAAATCTTAGTAATAGACTCTCTCCATTTATCTGTTAGCTCATCAAGATTTCCAGCAAGGTCTGCATAATCTTCGAGTTTATCAAGAACACTTTCACCATATGCAGAACGACCCTTATAATGCTTACCTGTTCCTCTTATTTTATCAACTAAATCTTCATAGGAAAGCAGTTTTTTCATCTCCTCTGGCGTAAGGGTGGTTATATCGCCATTAAAATCACTCTTCACATTCTGCCTAATTTTAGCCATCTGTTCATCGTTAAAGCCACTCCAATAACTACTCCATGAGTGGTGCGAACCATGATAACTCATCTGTTGCTTCGCAATCTCCATAACGTTATGATTGTAGGTTTTTTGCTGTTGCAAAGCATCTTTATAGGCATTTGTGGATTCTTTACCATAGGTGTTAGACATTGTATCTTTGAGCTTATCTATAGATTTTTGTAGACGTTCATTGGATTCTGTAAGCCGTCTTTGCGTTTCTGCAACTTCTTTTGCATTACCACTACCAATGCCGAAGACACTACCTAATGATTTAATAGCTCCTATACCATTAATAACTGCCCCAATATAATTACCAGTAGCAAAATCTGATGCAGCTTGAGAACCTTTATTGAATGCATCTGCTCCACTTTTGAGTTTCTGTCCAAGGTCTGAATCACCAAAACCAAGAACATCAATCAATTCGCTTGCTTCTTGTAGTTTTTTGGCAACATTACTCATACTTTCTGCCCACTCATTTGCAATCTCCTTGATAGATAACCTAGCTTTATCTTGTGTTACATTTGCATCCTCTTGTGCCTTCTTTACATCCTTTGTAGCCTTGCCGACTTTTACCTCAGAAACAGCGAGTTCATCAAAGAGTTTCTTTAATTTTTCGAGCTGTTCGTTGCTGAGATTCATCTTATTCTCATTAAAGAGTGCGCTCTTGTTCTGAGAGGTTATCTTATTTGTGCTTACAGATACACCCGTTTCAGCAAAGACTTTTTGTATAGCAATCCTCGTAGAGGACTGTCGTTCCTGTGCATTATATTGCTCAACTGTAGCTTTTCTTAATCGCTCTTGTGCGTCAGCAGCCTCTTGCAAGAGACGATTATATTCACGCATCTTCTCGTTAGACCATCCCCACTTATCGGTCTGCTCTGAAATTGCATCATCAATCTTACCAATCTGTTCAGATACAACCTTCATATCATCAATATCAAGAGTACCCGAACCGAGAAGGTCTTTGAGCTTTTTTCTTAGGTCTTCGAGATAAGATTTGCTCAATCTTCCCATATCAGAGAAAACAGAATCCCAGTTAATAGAATCCTTGAAATCATTAAAGTTGAGCTTCTTTAGCTGCTCTTCAAGGTCAGTTTTTAACTTTGCTTCCTCGAAAATATTACCCTTTGCCCTCGCTTCTTTGATTTTCTCGTTATATTCCTCAACGATGGCGAGCTTCTGCTGTTCGAGGTTACCATACTCCTTCAGGTATTCACGATATGATTTTATCTCATCGGCATAAATCTCATTATTATATGAATCTACAGTCTTCTGTTCAATGATGGTGTACTGCTCGGTAATCTTCTGAATATTCTTTGAATCAAGATGTTTCTTATCATCCCAAGTCTCAGCATTACCACCCTTTGCCTTGATAACAGACTGCTGTGCGTCAAATTCAGCTTTCTGTCGGTCACGCTCTGCCTTGATAGCTGCATTCTTTCGCTCTTCAATCTGCTCAATTTCTTTGGATAGCTCTCTTTTGCGCTCGGCAATAACCTTCTCTTCGCCTTCTTTCATCGCCTTAATCTTTGCATCGGTTACCTCCTGTTCCAAAGATTGCCAAGCTTTTGCTCTTTCATAAGCATTCTTATAGATAACATCATCAAGCTTCCCTTCTGCTGAATTAATCTGCTTCTGTTGAGTAGCATCTTTCTTAGCATCCGATTTTGCTTTATTCGCTAGAGAACGTTTTGCTGCTGCCTCTTGTCTGATGAGCATTCTCTGTTCGCTATTCTGCTGAACTTGCGTTCTAAGAACCTGCATTCTAAGTTCACGCTCTGCGGCAATATCCTTCAAAGATTGAGTATGCAATTTAGCTTGCTTTTCATGTAACTCAACGAGCTGTTGCTGCTGCTTTATCTGAAAATCGTATTTCTGCTTAACAAGAGCCTTTGCCTCCTCAATTGCAGCGATTTTCTCCTTTCCTTGTAAGGTATATATTTTATTTCTTACCTCGGCAATTTTTCCATCAAGTTTGAGCTGAGTTTCCTTATTCTTATTGATAGCGATTTGCGTTTCTTGAATCTTACCTGCAAGGGAAGCCGCTTGCTCTGCTTTTGTAAGTATTCCATTGAATGCCGCTCCTAACTTTTTTGATAAATCTTCATTGGTAAAAGCATCATAAGCGGTCTTAACTGCGCCTATTGCGCCTGACACACTCGTTTTAAATGCATCAATAACAGTTTCGCCAGCACCCTTAATTCCATCCCAAGTTTTTTTAAGACCAGCGGTAAAGGTGTCCCAATCCATATTTAATACACCTTTAATGGTTGTTCCAAGACCACCAATAAGGTTCACCGCAGCTTTTACGGCGGTTTTAAACGTCTTTACGAAATTGTTACCGAAGTCACGAAGAGGAGCGTTTGGCTTAGTGAAGCACTTGTACAAGTATTCTCCGAAGATAATCACAATATCAGTGATAGACTTAGCAAGAGAACCAAAGTATGCCATCAGCTTTGTATAGACTTTCTGACCCTCTGCGGATTTAGTCATCCAGGTATGCACCGCCTTGAAAGCAAGAGCGATTGCAGCAATTACCGCACCTACTGGTGTTGCGCACATTCCCCACAGAGCTTTTGTTACAGATTTAATAGCCGTAAGAGACCCCGTCACAGGAATACCAAGAGCCTTGAAAGCTTCGCCAACCTTACCAATCTCACCTTGCAACTTACCATTGGCAGTCATTACATTGATGATACCGTCTTTAAAATCACTTAGACCAGACTTTGCTTGTGCGAACTCCTCACTAAAACGCTGACCGATGGAAGAACCGCTTACTTTTGCTTTCAGCTCATCAATAGGTTGAGTAATTTTATCTTTTATGCTCTGTCCGAAATCGGAAATCTTCTGCCATGAATCGGAAATCTGATTACGTAATCTACCGATAAAAGTTTCTTCGTTCTTCTCACGGATAGCCTCTTGCAAAACAGAAATATTATTCTTTGTCTTTTCTATCTCAGACTGTAGTTTCTGCAAGTCTTCTTTCTGCTTTTCTCCAAGTGGCTTTCCATCCATCTTAGAAGCTTCTGCTTCTAAATCTTGCAATTTCTGCTTACTCTCATCAAGCTTAGAAGTAAGTTCTGATAATGATGTGTCCTCAACGTTGATTTTAACAGTTGATGTTGCATCAGACTGAACGATGGTTGAACCGCCCTGAATCTTATTCGCAGCTTCGAGAAGAGCATTGTATTGCTGAAGGTCTGCATTAAGTCGCTGCTGTTCTGTTTGCCAATCATTGATTTTTGATTGAAGGGCATCAATATTTTCCTGTGCTTTCTCTATAAGCCTATTGTAGTAGTTAGCACCATTTCCTGTTTCGTTATCCGCAGCAGAAAGATTGTTCATAGCATTCTTATAGCTCTCAATCTTTGATTTCTGCACTTCTATTTTCTTCGTTGCTTCCTCGATATTTTTAGCAAAATCAGTTGCATCAAGCTTATTTTGAATATCTTCAATAGCCTTCTCATACAACTTCATATCTGCTTTCAGCTCCTTTGTGCTCTCGGATTGCATTCGTTCAATCTCAGCACGACCCGAAGCAACGGAAATATATTGCTGCAAAGCTTCTGTCAGATGTCTAGTTGCCTCTACGTTCTGATTTTCCGCTTCGGCATTCTGTGTTGCCGCCTCGGCATTTGCTACGTGAGCTGCTGCTTCTGCTGATGTGGCGGTTGCTGCCGTTGTAGCCGTAGCCCCTACAGCAATATTCGTTGCGGATTGAACACCATTTGCGCTTGTGCTTGCAACGGAGAAAGCACTTAATGCTTGGTACGCACCATTTACCTGAGAGATAGAGTTTCTTACACCATCATAAGATTCAACAAGCTCTTTTACATCACCTTTCGCCAATTCCAAAGAATGCTTTTGAGCATCAATTTGCTTGGTAAGCGAACCGAATGCCTCTGAGCCTTTTTCAGTCTTAGCTAACTGCTCGTTAAGTTTACCGATAGTACCTTCAATGGTTTCTACTCGTTTATTGGCGGTATCAATCATTTCAGGTACTAACTGAATCCCCTTCGTAGCTTCATCCATAGCAGATTTAAGAACCTGCATAGCCTTGGTGGTCTTTGTTGCAAGGTCTTCATCGGATTGCGCCACATCGTTAAGTGCCTTATTCATTCTCTGAGATAAGGCTTCTGTATCAACGCCGACACGATTCAATCCATCACAGAGCTTGTCAAGTGATGCTTGAATATCGGAAATATCCATCTGTCCGCTGATTCCAAGTATTTCATCTGCTGCTGCCATATTGTTTGCTTATTTATGTGATTATTACATCAAGCCCATAAAGAAATCATTAGCAGAGATTGGCTCATCTATCTTATGATACTCTTTTTGCGGCTTCTTTTGCTGTCTGCTGCCTTTTTTCGGTTCTTCCTTGGTATTTGTATTAAAGGACGGAATCGAGCGGTTAAGCAGAATAATATTAATGTATGAGCGATTAAATACGACCTCCTCGTAACTCATACGAAAGTACTTCATTACTTGTCCGATTGTTGCCCACGGGGAGTCGTTTTCGGCTCCGTCATTATCTTCGTCTGAGTCAGGAAAATTATAGAGGTTAAGAAAAAATTTGCATTAAACGAACCGCTGATAAACTTCACAAGCTCATTGAATGCCATAATACCAAGGTGCTTGCGTATATATCGCCCCCATACCTTGCGTGCCCACTTCTTGCGAAAGGCACACACTATAAAAATCTCACTCATTAAACGAGCTGTCTCAGAGTGCTCAAACAAAAGAGGGATTATATTAACTTTATCGCCTTCCTTCCATGTAGGTTCTTTGATAGAGCTACCGAATACACCCATTTCGTAAATCTGCATAAAAGTAAGCGGCTTCACTCTAAAGCGAAACTTACCAACCTTAATCTTTACAGATGCCTCGGCAAGCGTCTTTGCTACCTTTTCCTTATCTGATGTTTTCATATCAAAATATGTTTTATAACATAAAAAAAGCGGTGCGGCTTGGGAAAGTTCCCTTACCTCACCGCCTTTTGAAGTTTAATTTTAAATCATATAAAAGATAAAAGCTTTACTTACTTTTTATAGCCATAGCACTAATATCCTTTGTGAGAATATTACGATGACCGCTCTTCTTGTCACCCTTTGCATCGAATACCGCCATCTGACGGAACTCAATGTTAAGATTAGGAAGTCCACTCTTACCGATAGAACCACTGCGAGTGATTGTAAGTTTCATCTTAGACCACTGGAAGGTACGAGAAGGAATATCATCCAAATCTTTTGTCACAATCTGAACTGCCTTATAAATCTCGGTTTCTTGTGGAAGCTCATTCAACCAAGCATCCTTACCACCAGTACCCTCATCCTTTGTATAACCAAGAAGCTTCGTGAAGTTATCTTCTGAGAAATCGTATGTCTGCAAGGTAAAGCCCTTTGTTGCTGCTGATGTGGTCAGCACTGCGTAAGGGTCTTCTGAATCCTCAACCTCTACATCCGATGTCTGTGCCGCTTGGTCGTTAAAGCTCAAACTACCAGAAACGACAGCCTTAATTTTGTCGCTCCATGTGGTTGGGTAGCCGCCATTTTCGACACAATCGGCAAAACTGAAGCTTTCCAAGCCATATACACCATTCTTTGCCATAATTTTATTCTTTTAAATTATTATACGTTACATTAAATTTTATATTGACGTAATAAGTGTTATCATTATCACGAGTTGGGCGAGAGATAGAGTAGAAATCGAAGTAACAGCCACCGAGGTAAGTACCGTCACCAAACAGAGAAAGAATCTTCTCCGAGTAATCAGAGAGTTTCTTTATGTTAGGTAGATTTGATAAGGTCTTAGGGCAATGAATATTCAGATTCACTACACCCTCATTAATAGCATCACTATACACAAAGGGAAGATGATTGATTGCGATATAATCACAAACCGCCAACTTCTCGGGTATCTCATATTTAAAGATACGACCTTTCTTTATGCCTATTCTCTCAACATTATCATTGAGATACTTATATAATGCCGTAACGGCTGTATCACCGAGTATCATATCTAACTATCGCTTTTAATCATTTCAGCTACTTCTTCAAAAATCTTCTTCATTTCGTCACGAAGGAAATACTTTGTAAGGTGTAAGACATTGTAGCCTTTATCTTCTACGTATTTACCGTAGTTCATACCAGCAACAATAACGAGAGAGTACCCTTTGGGTGCTACTACACCTTCTTTCTGTGCATACTCACCGAGTGCAGCACTTACGCCTTCCTGTCCTCCTTCCGCTTCTTCGGCAAGTTGCATCAAACGCATATTGAGGTAACTGATAATCTGCTGCCTCTTTTCGTTCAACCTTTTCTGTAAGGCTTCACGACCTTTGATTTTTAATTCAACCTTTGCCATATTGCCGCCTATCAAAGCCAAATTCTAAGATAGCGTTTCTTTAAGGTTACGAAGCCTTTAACCTCCATTTCCTTATCAATCGTGCCATCTTTCTTGGTTATCCAAACCTTTTCGCCTTCCTTCGGTATGAGAGGGTATTTTGCTTTTGAGAGAGGAGCATAGATTTCGTGCGAATACACGTACTGCTGCCCGTCTACCAGAGTAATAATCTTTGCCTGCGAATTAGGCAAAATAACGCACTTTCCAAAGGTTTGCCATTCTCCTTCGGGTTGTTCGATAGGATTTCCGTCCTCATCAAAGCCATCTTGTGGAGCACCTTTTACTTTAAGTATATCTTCAAAGTTCATACGCTATCTATTTGATTACCATACCTTCACACTCTGAACCCAATAATCATCAGAAGTACTATCAATAACAAGGTCAGCATCCAATCCAGCATCCTTCGCAATAGATTTAATCATCTTGTCAATGAGATTCTTGTCGTTCTTGTAACTCTGAGAGATACCGCCAACATTCTCACTTGATAATGGATTCATCTTGTAGAGGATACGCATAGCCGCATAGGCTACGGGTTTCTTTACCGCTACAGAGTATTCATCAGCCACGGATGCCGTGATGCTAAACTTATCAGCAGCATCAATAAACATCTTCTCCAAAGTCTCATCTGAGGTAGAGAAAGGCTGAATCTCGCTTGCTATGGCTTCTGAAATTGTCATGCTAATCTTGTTATCTTATGAAGTTTCACTTATTAAATCAATATATCAATAACTGAGGGTCAGTGCATTAAGCACCAACCTTCAAGATAAAGAAGTCTTCGATACCATCGAATACTGGTTGCATCCACATTTCGTTGGTAAGGTGATAACCCTTCTTATCTCTCCAATAACCGATAAGGTTGTTATCGTATGTAGAGTAAGAAACGCCATCAACTGGGTCAATAGCCTCCAAGCACTCTGCGCACTTAGGTACAGCCACCTTATCGGCACACATCGCAACAACTCGGTTATCTGGGATAAGGTTAAAGACTGTCTTGTCAGGCAGCTCAACAAACTTATCTTCATCAATCTGAATTGTTGGCAAGAGGATAGAGCGCAGATAGATATTCATCTGGTCAACGCTAATCATCGGTGCAGTAGGATTGATGGTAATCTGACCGAGGTTCAAGCGGAAGGTGTCCTTAATCTCCTTTGCCTTACACATTGCGAAGAATGTGTTCTCAGACATACGAAGACGCAGAATCTTACGACCCTTTTTGCGAGCCTCGTCCTTCAACTTCTTAATATCCTCAATAGGAGTTGCGTTCTCCATTCCCCAATTTGTGGTAGCAGAAAGCTGCTTAACACCCAAATTAAAGGTATAAGATACGTTAGCCTTAGAGTTATTGGTACGTGATACAGTCTGAGTACCCTTGAACAATCCCTCGAAGTACAACATATCAATACGCTTATGAGGAGAGATAACCGCCAACTCAAAAGGTTTGAATGAGTACTTGATAAGTTCATCGTACTTAGCATTGAGCTGTGACTGTGTATAACCGCCACGTCCCGACATATCATTAAACTTACCCTCCAAGAGGTGCATCTGTTCGAGGTAATCGTTATCAAGCTCCCACTCATCGGCGATACGACCGATAGAGCCAGTAAGCTGACCCCAATCAGGCATAGTATGCAATGGACGCTCTGCGTTCTTAGCAACAACAGAACCAACCATAGCAGCAGCATAGGTAGCCATATTTGCCTGATATACCTTTGCAGCACAATACTCAACAGGCTTCAACTCGTTCTTCCACTCAGCCTTGTAGGTGGAAGTCTTCATGTATTCGTCAATGTAGGTCTGAAAAGACTTTGGGTCTTGCAGATTCTTCAAAATACTATTCATAATCTATAATCTCCACTTTTAAAGGTTACTGAATCTTAAACAAAGCGATACCATTTGCTCTGATACCTTCCTTAATCTCATCATTGATAGGATAAGGGAGTGAATCTTCCTCTACCTCCATTACCTGTAAGGTAGGAGTAGCTGCGATAGAAGACTCTTGATCTCTTACATCGAGAGTATCATATGAGAAGCCAAGAAGTACGTCCTTGGTCTTATCGTAATCCGATACAATCGCATTTGCGGCAACTTCGTTAGCGAGTTCTGATACAGTTAATGTATCTACACCATCGGAAGAAGTAATTGCCGAAATGGTCGCACCAGCAATCTTATCATTAACCTGGAATAAAGAACCACTAGCAATCTTTAAGGTTGTAGCAGCCTTGGTTGCTTTTTCTGTGACCTTTGCAGTCTTTACAACCTGTGCCTTACCACCAGTTACAAGTCTGAGAACTGTACCCTTCGCTACAAACTTTAAAGTAGCTGGAAGGTTGGTGCGGTCGAGGTCATAACCACCTTGTCGGCGAAGGCACTGCTCTTCAAGCCAAAGTGCTTCCTTGATATCCTCTGGCTTGGTTCTATGCAAAAAATAGCCTCTGTTTGACATAATTTTCTTCTTTTAAAGAGTTTAACATAATTCATTGATAATGCCTTACTCCTTTGGAGCATTACGCTCCGAGAAGCCTTGCATTTTTGTAATGAAATCATTCTGCTCGTCTTCGGGAGAGGTTGCCTTGGGTGCTTCAACAAAATTGCCGTTTGCTACAAGTGACTGCTTCAATGCTGTCCAATCATCGGCACATTGCTGTGCGAGAGTTTCAAGATTCTCTTCCTTGTCGAGCTGATAACGTGAACGGAACTGCTGCGGAACGTCCTTCAATTTTTCGCTCTTACCGAAAAGGTCATCAAGACGTGCTCTTTCTTCCTTTTCCTTGTATGGGGCAATGGCGGCGGCTACAGCTTCGCTAACTGCTTTCTGGGTACTTTTGGTAGCCTCGGCAATCATCTGCTGAACCTGCTCTTGCGTAAGCCCTGTTGGAGGTACTGGAGGGGTAGGAGGAACTGGTGGAGTAGGCTTATGGTTAGGGTCGTTAGGGTCAATCCATCCATCGAATTTCTTCGTTGTTTCACTGACCGCACGATTGAATGATGATTGCATCATACCAACATAAGGTTCAACTGCCGAGATAGCACTCGTTACATCCTCGTCCTTTGACTCATCTGTTAGACCACGACTTGCAACAATCAGGTCAACCAGCTTTGAAAGTTCATCCTTCTTCAAACCATACTTTGCAAATGATGTTTTGGCAGAAGTAAGCACTTTTTCTTTTATTGTCATAGTAATTCTGTTTTAAACGTTAATAAATAAATAATTTCCGATTGCAAAATTACTATTTCTATTAATAAAATAATAACAAATAATAGGAGCTGTGTAAACAAATGCTGTTTTTGGCGATTTTCTTGCGGTCTAAGCGGCTTTCTTTTAATTTATGTATAGTTATTAAGGAATTAAAATAAAAGGCAAGATAGCCAATATTCTTGGTTACTTTGCCTTGCGTAGTATCATATCTATCTTTGCCTTAACCTTCTTCGGATTCCTAGCATCGTGATTACTCAATCTTACCACATGATACCCGAGCCGCCATATACCCGAAGAGCGGTTACCATCCTTGCGCTTTTGGTCTTTGGTAAAATGGTAGCCACCATCGAGTTCTACTATAGTTTTTATCTCTGGCAGATATATATCAGCGAAGTATAGCTTTCTGCCCGTGACTATCGGCTGCTGTGGTATCACCTTATATCCTAACTGAGTGCAGATTTTCGCCGCAGCCTTCTCCGCATCCGTTGTATGTGAAAGGAGGTCGCAGCGAATTTGTCTGATAAGAGTTTTTGAGTATGTCATTTGCTCTTCTTTATCATATCAATCTCATCTTGTAGATAGAAGATTGCTTTGCTCAAATCCTGTACTCTCTGTTCACGCTCGAAAAGATTCATTCCCTTCTTTCCTTTGCGTAAGAGATACTTTACTGCCGAGCCGCAGTTAAAATCAAGGTGTCGGCAAATATCAATCGGCTCTATGCCGCAGAGTTCCTTTAACCAAGCGTAATGGTTAGGGTGATTAACCATTTCTTCTTTTTCCTCTGTGACAATAGTACCATTTTTTGTAATCACTTCAAACTGAATAGGGATATTCTTTCTATATGCAATATTGTATTCGTCTGCTATAATATTGCATTCAACAATAGATTTACCTACCTTGATAACTTTCAATCTGAGAGGGCAAATATTGGCTAACGAATATCTTTTTTCTCCGATGTTATAAACGTAAACTTCTAGTTTATCATTTACATGGACTACCATACTAGGCTCTATTGGTAAGGTAAATACCACCCCTTCACGTATCTTCATTGATTCTATCATAATTCTTACTTTTTAAAAAGTTTATCAACTGCTGATTCCTGTAATAACGGATGCGTACATCTTACAACCCTTGCTTCTGTATTATTTTTCTTCTGATACCTACAAAGATTGCATTCAATAGCACCGACCTTATGTAGAGCATGCGTATATCGCCCACATTCACCGAAAGGGCAATCTGTTGCATATTCAATACCGCCGTGAATAAACTCACGTACCTCATATTTAACTGCCGTATTCGGCTTCTTTTCTTTCTTTTGGTATAACATATTATCTTATCTCAATTTTGATTTTATAAATAGACTTCTGCTTCAAGTTTTCCGTGCCATCAAGCAAAAGGTGAGCTATAATATCATCTACGGATTCGCTGATAGCTCTCTTCGTATATTCGTGATAATCGCCATTTTCTTTTTCTTCATAGACGTTTACAAAGCCAGAGCTACTATCTGTGACAATAACCCCATTATCGGCGAACTCTAGCTTAAAATTAAGTTTTTCCATATAATTATTTTTTTTGTTCCATAAAATGTTTTTGTTGTATTAACATCATTCTTGTAATCAGATTCTGCATCTTTTCAATAATGAACTTCGGGGTTTCCGAAGTTCTGATAAAGAAAGGATGCTTTCCTCTCTTATGCTTATTGAAGAACAATGTATCATCTTTACCCTCTATCTTTACAGCAATCATGTACTGACCTATGAAGAGGTGAGCACTTCCCTCTTTTCTCTTTCGAGGTGTAGTGTACTTAATGCCGTTCTCATCTAAGAAAGACATCAGCTTCTTTAATTTCGTTTCATTTTTCATCTTGCATATCTCCTATAGTTTAGTTATCGCTTAACATTTTCTCAACCTCATCATCGTATTTATTTCTTTTACACCAAGTAGTGAGGTCAAAGATTACTTCCGCATCCTTTCTAAAGCTTTTGTATAAGCTCAGATAGTTTTTCTTTGTTTGTGCGTTAGCCTTTCTCGCCTCGTGAAAAAAGGCAAAGTAATTCTTAGAATATTCAGAATGTATTGTGATAATATCGGCATCTTCGCATTTTTGCATCATAAACAGCGTTGCTTCTACGATAACGACCGCCTTTGAAGCGCAATAGATGTGATTCATTTCATTTGCTACAACTTCTCCGTTCCTTATAATGATAACTGAAAATTTTCCTGTTGCGAACTTATCTTCATAATCACAACTTACGTAGCACTCATATCCAACAAGTTCTTTTGCTGGCGTGAGGTAAGTATCGAGCCAATTTTTCTTTTTCTCCATTTTGTATCTCCTGTGTTATTATATAATCGGGTGGGGGCATATGTGCGCCCGTTAGTTAATTCTTTCTTGGGGCTGTCGCCCCTATAAGGGAATAAATTTTATTAAAGCCCTCATCCCTTATTTTATTATTTTTGATTTTACATAAACTACATTTTTGCCTCCTTTCTTTTCATACCATGACGAGATATTGATATAGCATCGTCCATCTGCATACGATAAATATTCGATTCAATGGAAAATGCACTTCTATTTTTTGCGCTTATCACTATTATAGAACCTTCAAAATCCGTAATAGCCATATTATTGGTACATACCTTTGCATCGCACCTTACTTCCTTGATTCTTGTGCGCTTATTGATGATACCCTTGTTTACAAGCTGATTTGTAACTTTGAACGCTTGGTACATCGTACCATAGATAACATCCTTGATTCTGTCATAAGATAAACCTTTGTTATCACTGAACTTCTTCCTCAACATACGACTTTCACGTTTGAGAGCCTTGCGAATAGTCTTCGCATTTCTCCCATTCGTCCCCTTATTGTGCGTATTGATTACGTCTTCTTGCATTCTAACTTGGTTCTCCATGACAATTCTTCTCAAAAGGTTTTTGAGGGCTGGAAATGTCATCTTCGTTAAATCATCCTTGCGAAGCTTATAACTATATCCATTATTTGAATGTATGCTACGTGCAATGAATCTCTTCTTTCCATTTTTCTCTTCAAAACGGAAATACCCTATCTTGCAACCATATTCAAGTAGTCTCTTTAATTTATTATTGTCAATATGCAAAAGCTTGGCGCAATGATTGTATGACACAAGATTAAGGTCTGATGAGCGGAATAAGAGCTTTATTTTAAGAAGTAAACAGAAGGCATCCAAGCGATTCTTATCGCTCAGAGCAAACTTAGCTTCCTGTATTCCTATTCTTATTCTTTTCATCATTATATATATTAATGTAAAAACCAAACAGATGAAAGGTGCTATCTATCATTCTGCTTGGTTTGTATATCGAACCCTTTCACTTGTGTTGATTGGGCATATATGATTCTTTTCTTTGCTTGGAAAATAGCACTTTCCTTTTTATGCCGCAAAATTATAAAGAAAATCTGAGATATTCGCTTAAAATCTATTAAAAAACTAATAGTTAGTATTAATAAACTAAAAATAGCTATTAGAAAATTTGGTAGTCTAAGATAAAGTTATTAATTTTGCGGTATCAAAGTTAATAAAATAGCTTTTGATACATATAATTAATGTGGAAATTATTAATAAATTAAAAATAGGAGATACGAAAAATGAAAAAAGAAAAAGACATGATGAATCCATGTAATTGGAGAACCGAAGATGTAAAAGATGCGGTACAAGCAGCAATGCTCGCCGCTAGTGGAATTATCTTAGCGTATGCTGTTATCTGGCTCGCTTACTAAAAAAGGAGGTAATATGGAGATAGTAACAACATTAGTTAAGTTCCGTTGTCGCAAGGATGAAATGATGGAGCAATCAAAGAATGCTCAGATTTTTCTCTTTGAAGGCAAAGAAGGTAAGACTAAGGTATTCGTGCCTAAGTCTAAACTAATTATCAAGGATGATGCTTTAGATAGCAACTATAATCTTTGCATCATACCTAAATGGGTATTTCTTAGCACAAAGAACCTTTCGCAGAATGTTGAGTTGGTAGGAGAAACGCAACACATGGAGGTTCTCAATGATATTGAAGATTAATAGTATATATAGTAATAATTATTTTGTTTAATGTATTAAAAATAGGAGATACAACAATGAACACAATGGCAATGAATTTGATGGCACAGCCAAGAGTAAATGAAGTAGCGGTTGCAAAGCAGCCAGAGTTGAAGAGTGATAACATGAATCAGTTCTTGGATTTCGAAACATCTAAGGTACAGATTCTGACAATCGACCAGCTTGAACGCACCGAGAAAGAGAATGATGTGTACGGAAAGCCTTTGAAGGGTATATATCATTTTGACCTCATTCATCAGGTTGAAGACTTGTGCGAGAAGCACGGCTATAAGGCTGAGATTTACGACCTCTTTGCGGCGAATAACAAAGACCGCAATACTCCAGGTGTTACCCGTTTGCCTCAAAAGGAAGCTTTGATGGGTGATAGAGCTGTAGAGGCTCATATCCTTCGCCGAGTATTCTATAATATTCGCTTGCGTGACTTTGATAAAGGAGAGGGCAATGATGAGATTACAACCAATATGGCGGTATCATTCCATCAGAAGGGTATTCAGTTAGGTATCGGTAGAAACGTAGTTATCTGTCACAATCAATGTATGCTTAGTGCTGAACATTACGCTGCTACCTACTCAGATATCAATAGCGGAAGAGGAGCTTTTAAGCTCGATGAGCTTCTTCAACGTGCTGATGCTTGGCTCGCTAATCTAAGAGGTATCATTGATACTAATGATGAAATGATTGAGCGTATGAAGAATCGCGAGATTAAAGCACAGGAAATGTTTACCATCATCGGTATGCTGACCTCGCTTCGTGTTGCTGCTGAAACGAAATATAAAGGCATCCGCAACCCTCAGGTCATTCCTCTCAATCAGGCACAGATTGGTCGCTTGACCGAGAAAATGATGATTGCCTACTACGAGCGCAATATTGTTACCGCTTGGGATTTGTACAATGCGGCTACAGATATGTATAAGTCAACTCAGCTCGACCAGCCAATGATTCTTTCACAGAACTTGGCAATGAGTAGCTTCATTCAGAATAAGTTGATTTAAGATATAACTACATAAGATTGAATATTGAAGTCATAAGAAAGTCGATTTTGAAGAGCCATAAAGCCGCCGTGAGGTGTCGGCTCTTTCTCTTAGAAGAATTATTTTATTCAGATAAATCTTGCCGTGAGGTAAGTTTTAAGACGTTATTTTTGAAAATTTTATCTTTTTGCCCTACGGCGGTAGGGCATTTATATCCCGAGAAAAACCAATCGCACGGGGTGCGTGAGCTGTAGAATAGTGGTTCCGACTTCTTTTAGTTAGAATAGATGTATGTATTATTTTCCATGCTTTTAAAGTATATGCGAAGATACTCCGTAATAAGCAGCTCTTAATAAGCGGAGGTTGGCGAGGGTTCGATTCCCTCTCTTGGGGCTATGTTTTTTTAATATATATAATATGACAGATTTTAACGGAAAATTAAATTTGCTGAAGCTCAAAAGAGCTGGCGTAATGCAAATCCAAGGTCGAACCGAGGTGCTTCGGTGTGTGGTTATTCCTATCGAAGATAATAGTATCTTCGTTACAACAGATGATAATAATCAACCAAAGGCTGCTTATCTCGACCTTACTGCTTGGGAATTAAAGAACCCTAAGTATGACGAGACTCACATGATTAAACAGTCGTTGCCTAAAGAGGTTCGTGAGAAAATGACAGATGAGGAGAAAAAGGCGATGCCTATCCTTGGTGGTTTAAAGCCTGTAATTTTTGAAAGTCAGAATGCGGCTTCTTCTTGTGCTGCACCTTTTGCTCAAACACAGGATTTGAATGACTTACCTTTCTGAGCACAGACTCTCTTAAATAATGGTTTTAGATTAGTTTTAGATTATTAGAAATATGAGAATTAGAACGAGTAATTGGTTTGAGGTAGGAATCCGCTACCAAAAGACCCAAGAAGATGGTTCAGAGAAATCTGTGACCGAAAAGTATGCGATTGATGCCTTATCCTTCACGGAAGGTGAGAGCGCAATCACAGAAGAAATGGCTGCTTATATTAGCGGTGAGTTCAAGGTTAAGTCGATGCAAGAGGCTTCGTACAGAGAGGTGTTCTTTTCTGATAAGGATGATGATGATTGCTGGTACAAGGCAAAATTGCAATTCATTTCCTATGATGATAAGACCAACAAAGAGAAGCGTAGCAACGTGACATACCTCGTGCAAGCAAAGTCTATGCACCGAGCAATCAGTAACATTGATGAGGTAATGGGGAAGACCATGATAGACTATGAAATCATCGGTCTCAGCAAAACCAACGTATACGATGTCTTCGAGCATAAGACAAAAGAGGAGAAGGAACAGAAGTCTAACGAAGAAAAGAAGGAGGAGTAAAATATGGCAAGACCTAAGAAAAATGGCGTAGAACAGCCTTTAAATTTAGATGGCAATAATATGCCTATGGAGAACGAGAACGCTCAGCAGAGCCACGAAAATGCGGCTCAGCAGCAAAGTGAGGAGCAAGTTGAGGAGTTTGAGGAAGAGGATGAGCTCCCTTTTGAAGTAGAGGATGGAGTTCCTTCCCCTATTGATAATGATAGTAATTCATTTGTTATCTATGCTCCAAATGATATTGAAACTCGTAAGGGGCGAATGGAGGTGGTAACGGGCATTACTCTTAAAGAGGGTTATCGTGGATTGATTGTTCCAATTACAGCCAATGCAATTTATGGTCTTCCTACTGAATCAGATTATCGCTTACAGCACTCTGATGTGATTTCTACACAGGTAGGGGAGAAGGAAGAGGTAAGGCTCGTACTCTCAATTAATGACGAGACAATGATACAGGAGCAGACAAACTTTGGCTCACGCTCCCGTAATCTTATTATCCCGAAGGGTACTCCGCTCGCCATTCTTGTGATTTTTAAGCTGTGAAATATATAATTGCGGATGGAGGTCTATTCTATAGTATCTCCTTCCGCTCTATTAAGTAAACTATGACAGAAGTTGAACGTAAAATGCGCAGAAGTAAATACGGCAAGACCTACTATCAGAAGCATCGTGAAGCTTGCATCGAAAGAGCCAAAGCTTGGTACAATGCTCATAAAGAGCATCGTAGGCTGTATATGCTTGCGTATAATGGTAAATAGTATTTTTATATGGATGAGTTGGATAAAATTAAAGAGTTGAATACTCAATATAAGCTTTTACGTAATAACGGGATGGTGGTAAAAGTAGACCTCGTAACCAATGTGGGAACTTATGTAGTGAAGAACCCTAACATTATTAGCAAGGTGCTTGACTTGCTTATCCGTGAATCGCAGAAGCAGATAGAAAGTGAGGTGAATACATGATAGGATTGAATGATAGACCAACAAGAGCAAAAAGGGTTGTTGTGGTTCAGTTAAAAGACAAAAAGCCTGAACCTTTCCTTACTTGCCCAGAGATTTATTTAAAGTACGATAAAGAGAAGATTGGCATCTGTCTTAATGCTCTATGGAATGCTCTTGCTAAAGATGGTTGCTACGAGAATAAGAAATGCAAAATCTCTTATCAGAGTATCGAACAATTAAAAACATTGGCATGGGAGTAGGTAATAAAGGGTGTTGTGTACTAAAATATCCTCATTCTATAGATGATGGATTATTAGCTCTGTACGCACAGGGGCTTACCATACCCGAAATTAGTAAAAAGGTAGGTATACCTTATGAAACAGTACGGCGGCGACTAAAAGGAAATGGAGTTAAACCTGCATCACCACGATTTATCGCTAAGTATGGTGAAATCCGTTATTTAGGGCGTTTCCGCTACTGGAGCGAGGAGGAGGAACAGAGATTTATTAGATTATTTCCCTTTCGTACAAATAAAGAAATTGCTAAAATCTTCTGTTGTAATATCAGAACAGTTAAGAATAAGGCTATGTCTCTTGGGTTAAGAAAAGATGCCGTATGGTTGCATGAGTATAGATTATCTTCCATGAAGATTGCTGCCATTATATCCAAATCAAGCTCTAAGAAGTTTAGGTTTAAGGAAGGGAATAAATTCGGACATAAGTTTAAGAAAGGGTTTAAGTACGATAAAGAATTTTGGGAGAAATATAGAAGAGGTGAGGTTTCTTTGCCTTGATTTTATTTTTTCTTAGTATATATGATAAAGTTAAAAAACATTTGTAATATGGAAGAAACTAAGTATAATAATGATGTACCTTACGAAAGAGTAGTGCTTAGAGTGTTAAAAAACTACTCGAAGATGCAAATCAAGCTAACTCGTTACCAGAAGAAGGTCAAAGAGCAAGGTGAGTTGCTTAATAAATTAAACAACAAACACAATGATTACGAGAAGGTCGTAGCTGAGCGTGATGAGCTTCTCCAAAAGAATAAAGAACTTTCTCGCCAATTGAAGATTTACGAAGGTGTGCGTAAATACTTCAATGGTCAAGTCTCAAAATTAGAAACTGATAAATAATATATCAATATGAAGAAGATTTTATCTTGGTGCGGTTCTCATACTGAGCTGCTATGTGCATTCTTTTTGTTAGGATGCTGTATCAGTAGTGCGGTCAAAGATGGTTGGTCTGTGGCGATATTATTCTTGCCGTTTATCGCTATGTGGATATTTACCTATCACTTACAGAAAGAGATTTCCCGTCTTATTAAGAAGAATGAAGAGCTGAAAGAAACTAATAAGCAGCTCGAAGAGGCTTATGAGGATAAGACTTTAAAACTGAATAGATTTATGGATTTTAAGTCACTCTTTTATTATAGATACCTCTTAGCGCAGAATGATGTTAATTTATGCAAGAAGAAGATTAGCTGCGGTGACTATCTTTCAAATAGGAAGTATTATGAAAATATGATAGAGTTCTATCTTAAAAAGATTTTGGACAAGGTTGTGTAATAATGAAGTACGATGAGTTTTTAAAGAAGGAGCGCCAGAAGAAAGGCAGAAGCAAACCACGGCACATTGAATCGCAGATTCAGATTCAGATGGTGAAGTGGTTTCGCTTGCAATACCCTCGCTATATCATTGCCGCCATCCCTAACGGAGGACAACGAAGTGCGCTTGAAGCGAAGATTATGAAAGGCGAGGGCGTTTTGGCTGGCTTCTCCGACCTTATTATTATAGCAAGAGAAAATGTCCTATTTATTGAAGTTAAAACTAAGGACGGGTATCAATCTGATTTGCAAGCCAAATTTCAGTCTGACGTTGAGCGATTAGGCTTTCAGTACAGCATTTGCCGCTCCTTGGATGAGTTTATCTTAACCATCGAAAAATGGTTAAAAGATAAGCTTTCTATGTAAAAATATCCGATTTCCTTGGTTTTGTATTAATATCTATTAAAATACTAATAAAAACACTGAAAAGATTTGTTGGTTTCAAAAGAAATTATTAATTTTGCGGTGTAAATAATTAATAAAAAGGTTTAACAATTAAAAGATACAACAATGGAAACAAAGAAAATTGCTCGATTCAGATTTACAGTACTTGCCCATACTTTCGATAGTTGGGATGAGGTCATAAGTTATTACGAAAGACTTGTAGAGCGTGGTGAATGTGTGGTACTTCCTACTGTTTCATTTTGGGATGATAAGGTGAGAACCAATAAGTGGCACGCACAGGTTAAAAAGAATGGTAAAATTGAGTTTACAGAAATTGAAAAATAGGAGATACGACAATGATTACAATTATCAATAAATACACAGGCGAGGTTATCACTAAGTACTCAGGTGCTTTGGTTAGTGAATCTGATGTTGATTCTTTTATCGCCAACGCAAAGGGTTCGGGTACGTTCAGAGGACGTTGGAATGCTATCGTAGAGTATTTTATTCCTCTGAAAGGCTTGAATGCAACACAATGCCTTCTTAAAAGCCAATACGCTGTGAAGGAATGTATGAAGAAGAAATAATTAACGTTTAAATATAGGAGATACAATTATGGCAGTAGCAGTTAGTACAAAAGGTGTTGAGAATCTTGTGAAGCAGATTAATGCTGCTTATGGTAAGGTAATAGTCACAGCTGAGTTACACTCAGACGGGTGGCTCATCCTCGTAGGTGAGAATCCTATTAAAAATATAGGAAATGCTAGCGAGGCAGTTCGTTACCTTGAAGGTGTGAAGCATGGCATTGAATTAATGAAAGAAGGACTTTAGTTATTAATCGGGCAGCGTAATAACTGCCATAAAAAAATAGGAGATACAATTATGGAAATCAAGGTAAATATACCACAAAACGATTATGTTCAACCAACCGAAGTTAGAGAGGAAGTCGTACAGGCAATCTGTAATGCCTTCTTATCTAATAGTTGTTGGGATATTTTTCATCCTTTCTCAGGTGCAAATAATGGTAGCCGACCTGCTACAAGACGTATTAGTTTGAGCAATCCACGCTTTAGTGGACATGCCAACGATAAGGATATGGTTAGAATACATGGATGTGAAATGAAAGCTGCCTTTAAGGTGTTGATGAAGGCTGGTTATCACATGTATAAAGTGTATGACTATGGCTCTTGGATGGGTTACGCTTGCGATAAGAAACCTTTCCGTGAGGGTGCATCTGAGGTTCTTACGTTTAACGACTTTATTGATTAAGCTTATGTTTATAGAATTTAAGGATTTAAACGTAGTATTTAGGAAAAAGTTTCCTTTGGCTATCGTGTATCTTGGTAAGTATGATAGTGAACAATTCTTGAAGAAGCAAGGAGTGGCAAAATCTGGCTCATATTGCAATTTTAGCCCACTTATTGCTATCGTTGATTTTGTTCCGCAGAAAATCGGGTGTGAGATAAATTTTACTAATTATCGCATTCTTAATAAAAAGGAAGAGGAAGATGCTTTAGCTATTTTTAAAAGAAGCAATCTTACTATCAATGATAAAGGGTTTGTTTCCTTCCTTGATTATAAGCAGATTTGCTTTGAGGTAGATGGGAATATTCTTCCTTATGATGATTTCTGTAAGTATCAGCTACCTAAGAATAAGGTATTTAAACTAGTCTTTGATAATGGCTTCTCCTATCATGGCTCAGAACCTTTTAAGGGTGATGCAAAGAAGTATGCTGATACCGCAATAAGGATTGCTGAGAAGATTGGTTATCTTTGGTTTAGTTGGAGAATGGGTTTCACACTTAACAATCTTCTTAACGTAAGAGTTGTTTACGGAAAAAATGAAAGTTATTCAGAAATATCTAATACATAATGATTATGGAAGAGATTAAAGAAAAGAAGTTTATCATAGAAGCAAAGGGCGAAGTGCCCTTTGCACAACGCACGGGTGATGGCTACGAGCTATTCAATAACGAACGAACAATGAAGTTCTGTGCGAGAAGGCAACAGATACTGGATAATGAAACGGGTGAACAGAAATCTTGTTTTGCTGTTTTCTGCTTCGTTAAAGAGGATGATGGATGGGTACAAGGTGATAACTATCATCAGACGGAAACCATCACCTCTTTTGTTAAGGATTTGAATATCTCTCCTTATTTTACCAATGCTGTAAAGGAATATCGTGAGCAGATGGAAATTACAGAAATATGGGAGGTGAAAAAATGGGAATAGGAGCGATTTTAATCATCATAGGCGCATCCGTCATCGCATTGAGCAGCGTTGTTGCTGTTGGCGCAATGAACGGAAAATTAGAAGGTGTGGTAACCATACAAGAAAAAATCTTGATTACTATATTCTTATTCATCTTACTCATAACGGGTTGGGTGCTATTGTATAACGGAATATTAATAATTAATCTGTAATAAAATGGGAAAGAGATTAAGCTTAGAAGATAAAGCTAAAATAGCTAACGGCAATGAACGTCATTGTAGGCAATGCAATCATCGTGTTTGCCCAGATGGTTTGCTTGAAGTATGTTCGGAGGCTTTTATTCGAGGGTACAAGAAAGGCTATAAACAAAGTCAGAAAGAACAGAAAGAACGTATTGATAAGATACTCCACCCTGTTACTGAGCCTTGTGGTAGTAATGCTATCTTTGTCTTTTTTAGAGACGTAAGAAGTGGTGAATTACAACCTTATATTGAGGATATGAGAATGCCTGATGCTAAACGTTACCAAGATATAGGTTCAATAAAGTTTTCGCCAGAAAAAGACGAGCCGCAAAAATTACAGGTTGCATGGTGTTATCCGAAGGATTTGGTTGAGCTTCTTGGATATAACAAGAAGTATGCCGATTTTGAGCGTATAGCTCTTTCTGAAGGTGCATTCTCTTATCCTCGTGAGGAGTATGAGGAAAATCTTCAAAAGTACTCTGCCGTGCGCTATGAACACAAAAAATATTATCATTATCGTAAATTAAAAAAATAGCTTTGTTATGGATAAAAAAGATATTAGTCTAAAAGTTATACTTGAAATCGGTGGCAACCTTTGTGGTATGACCATAAAGGATAAGGATGATAAAGTTGTGCTATTCGAGCATTTGTCATTTAATGAGCAAATTAAGATTCTCAATAGCCTTAGTCAGAATTATAACTGCCTTGTGCGGTTCTTAAAAGAAAAGGAGGGATAAGGTATGAATTTGGTTCTATTTGTATTGATTATCATATCTGTTGGGGTTACTTTCGGATGTCTTGTGCAAGGTAATAATAATAAGGAGAAGTAAAGTATGGAAGCAACTATTTTATTAGGCAATCATAATGATTGTAAGATTGATACGGGAAGATATGTAGAAACGGACGTTATGGGTTGGAAAGCCATTGTCTATCTACCGAGTGGCATTGATAATGAGCAGGTTCAGAAAGCCCTTGATTACGCTTATTCTACTCTCTGTCAGAGTTGCTATATGGAGTTTATCTTGGCAGACAACTTCCTTCTAATTTCTAAGGAGGTCTTTGATAAGAAGAAGGTGTTTAAGTTCAATCTTAAAAAGCACTTTACTGAATGCCAAACTTCTATTCGTGATACGATGAAGTTGTATGAGCGAAACATGGATGAAGACTACTATAATGAGTATTCTACCTATCTTTGGGATTTGATTAAGGATAAGGTTGAGAAGTTACGAAAGATGATTGAAGATAAGCTTCGCAATCTGAAATGCAAGTATAACCCTTATCTCTGCTCGTATGTCATTATGATTCAGAACCTCGTACAGCAGATTAATGATACCCATATACACGTTATGGAGATTACCGAAAGGGAGTATGGAGTTGATATTGCTCCAAGCTACGAAAATTATCGGGCTAAAATGGCATTCACGCAAGCGGATAATTGTCTGTACGACATCATGCACGATGAAGCAGAGAAATTCCGTGACAATATCGTTAAAGATAAGAAGGTTGTCGCCGTATGGTCTGATATAACAAGAACTCTCTATGACCCTATCAATGCAAAGAAGGCTCGTTTCTCGGCTTTCTATAGCATGCCTGAGGAAACGCAAGCTCTCTATAATTTGAGAGAGGAGGATGGATTCTGCGAGCCTAAAGACGGCACTAAGAAATTCAAGAAAGGAGCGTAGGTTATGGAGTTAGATAATATTTACTTCGGAGATTGCATTAACCTTATGCGTGATATTCCTGATAAAAGCATAGATTTATGTGTTACGGATGCCCCATATCTCCACAATAAATCGCCACTTAGTCCTACGTATGATGGGAGTGAATGGAATCAGAAAAGTTCCTTTGGAAAATCGGAGCTTTATAAATATGGTGGTGATATGATGGGAGGGATGAGTTGTTTCGGCGAAGAAGAAATAGATAAGTTCCTTGATGCATTAAAGCCGAAAATGAAGATAATGAATGCTTATATGTTCTGTTCGGAAGAACAGGTACCGTATTATTGTAACTGGGCAAATAAGAATAGCCTGATGTTTACAATACTCGTCTGGGAGAAGCCGTTATCTATCATTAACAAAAATCGTTTTTCGCAGGACCTGGAGTACATAGTAAGAGTGTATGATTACGGTACTGCTCTTAATCGGTTAAATAATAACTTGTATTATAATCGGGTAAAGAAAGAAAAACCGATTAACGGGAAAAGTAAGAATCATCCAACAGAAAAACCTGTCTCAATTATGCAAGAGTTCGTTGAACTGAGCAGTAATGAGGGTGATGTGGTCTTGGATGCGTTCTGTGGCTCTGGTACGCTTGCGATAGCGTGCATTAATACTAACAGACATTTCATTTGCTTTGAGAAGAATAAAAAATTCTTTGATATTGCTAAGAAACGGGTTAAAGAACGGAAGCAACAACAAACAATTTGGTAATTAGTTATAGGAATGGATAGAAAAGATATGCGTAGGCTGATACATTATGCACGTATTCGTGCTAAGCAAAGAGGATTAAAATTATCCCAAATTACCATTGAAGAATGTATTAAAGATATGCAATTTTGGGAGAAAGGGATTTTTGCGTATGCGCCTTTTAAGGTATCTTAAAGAATAGACGGATTCTCATTTTATCTTAATATATATGTTGTATCTCTTTGGGGGCGGTGGTCTCGGCTGCTGCTCCCTTCTATAAGTATAATAAGTTTATCAAGGTAAAGAAATAAGTCTCTGATTCTTAACACGAAAGCTATTAAGCACTATTAATTCCGATTTATTTCTATTAATATCAAAAATAGTTGGAGAAAAATTTTGTGGTTCGCAGATTTCTTTTTAATTTTGCGGCGTTCAATAAATAATTGTGGCGAGGTTGGAAGCTCTGCCGCATCAAGGTAGGGCATTTTTTATGCTCGCTTCTTAATGATTACGATATACGTGTATCGCTCCCCTTGGGTGTATTGTAATGGTGCATCCGTGCTTTCCACAATTAGGCATTGAACAAAGGGGTAAAGCGGTACACTCTTTTTGTTGTATCAACCCCACAAGTTATTAATGTTCAAAAATAATTGTAAAATGAACGATGTACAAATTTTTAACTCTCCTATGTTTGGAGACCTCCGTGTTGTTCGGGATGAGAAAGGCGAACTGCTTTTCTGTCTAAAGGATGTTTGTAATTCTCTCGAATTACAAGTTGCAAAGGTAAAGGATAGACTTACCCCCTACCTCCCTACTATTAAGGTAGGGGTAGTAACTGGCAAGAAGTCTGATGGTTTAGATTCTATTCAGTATATAGATATGTACTTTGTTACAGAGCCAGACCTTTATCGTTGTATTTTCCAATCTCGCAAGTCTTCCGCTCGCAAGTTCCAAGATTGGGTTTTTGATGAGGTTCTTCCTGCTCTTCGCAAAGATGGTGGATATATCGTTTCAACCGATGAAGATACCGAGGAAGACATCATTGCTCGTGGTCTTATCGCTGCGAAGGCAGCACTATCACGTAAAGAGCAAAGAGTTCGTGAGCTTGAAGCTCAGACCGAGCAGCAGGCACAGACCATCGGCATTCAGCAGAAAGAACTGACTATTGCCGCACCAAAAGTAAAGTACTACGATGATACACTTGCATCAACGGACTGCCTTACTACCACACAAGTTGCTGATGACCTCGGTATCAGCGCAAGAGCACTAAATCAGCAGCTTTCCAATGCAGGTATTCAATACTTTCAATCAGGTTCTTGGCATTTGAAGGGCAAGTTCCGTGAATGGCAGCTCGCAAGCACCCGAACCTACAATTATATCAAGGGTGATGGTTCTACGGGCACAAAAGTAAACCTTGTATGGAATCAACGTGGCAAGCGTTTTATTCTTGCTCTCTATAACAACGACTTTAATGTGAAAGATGCTATCGCTGAAATCAACGGCGAGAAGAGAGCTGCGCTTGAATCTAAAAACAATCAGTCAAACTTTTAATTGAATAGGAGAAATCAAAAATGGATAATCAGAATATAATGATAGAGGTTACAGTTGGTAATGATGCTACTCTGCGGTGTGTCGGTCTGCTCAAAGAGCTTATGGCAGTACAGGAGAAGACTATGAAGTTCTTGGTATCTGAGGGTATTGATGATAGCAATGAGGGTACTATGATTGCCGAAGGTATGGGTAACGCCGTGAAAGCCTTTGGTGGCGTACTGCCAGAGGGTATCTACAATAATGTAGTCGGTATTGAGGTTTAATGTTATGAGTAAATAGGAGATACGCAATACAGTAAGGTGTAAGTAATTCTGGAGATACAAATGTAAAAGGCAGTACTTTGAGATACGTGCTGCCTTTGTTTTGTTTATATATAATCTCTGTATTTTCCTGTTATTTACAGAAAAAACTATACCTTTGGCATGGCAAGCAAAATATGAAATTATGGCAAAAGTACAATTACAAATTAAGGGTATTGAAGCCCTCAAAAAGAAACTGATGGAGCAAAGAAAGATAATGATTAATTATCTTACATACGCTATGTCTGAACTAGGTGAGCGTGCTGTCACCTATTCTAAGGATAACAAGGGTTATCAAGACCATACTGCAAATTTAAAGAATACCATTGATTATGCTTTATTTCTTGATGGCGAACTTGTGTGCGTTGGCGACCACAAGGAATTAAATGGAACTGAAAAAGATAAGGCTCATTTTATCCCAGATGCAGCAGTTAAGTATGCTCAACAGCAAGGTGTTATTGCCCCCAAAGGATATTCTCTTATCATTGCATCTGGTGTAGATTACGGTCAACACGTAGAAAATAAGGGCTACAACGTATTGTACCTAACAAAATTCTTTCTTAAAGATGAAATGAAAAAGATAATACTTAAAGCTATAGAGAATGCGAAGCAAAATAACTAAGAGTGAGCCAACTGACCCACTCTTAGTTTAGTATAGATGTCCGTAATTCTTATAAGAAAGGCAAGGCACTATTTGCGCTCTGCCTTTTCTTTTTCTCTTTGCTTTCGTTCAGCCCTTGCGAGCCGAATCTCTTCATTAATCTCATCCATCGTCATATTGACGTTATTCTTCCTTGCTTCTTCTATGAGAGCATTGAAGTTCTCTAAAGCCTTCTTCCTTTCTTCTTCTGTCATTACGTTTTCTTTATTTTTTCTATATATGGTTTGAATATGCCTTGAAGTTTATGATATGTTTCTAATATCCAAGCGAATATGGGTTCCCATTCGTCTTGCTCATATCCACCATATTCATAATTCGTAGCCATTATCACACTTGTTTTGTTGTCTTCTGCCAAGTTCCATTGTAGTGCAGGTTTCCCGAATGCTTCATTGATAGCTTCTTTATCCTTTTCTATCAGCTTATAATGCTTTTTGTTTTCAGCCTTATCAGAGCTGTCAAGCAATAAGCGGACAGAAGCAGAACCTTTGCGTACAAAGAAGTCATAATGAACCTTTGATGTCCCCGTTGAGATATTCATCCAATGGTAACTCTGTGGCATCTTTTGGAAGTCAGTTCCGTTTTTACTTGCGTATTCATTGAATGCTGTCCAAAATTCCATCAGTCGCTTCTCTGTATCGGATTTCGGTGAAGCTTCGCCTTTCTCGTATGGTGGTGCGCATACAATATCAAATAGTATGCCTACCTTTGAGTTGCCGACACTTACGGCAGTTGCTTCAATCAGATAGAAGTTGCATTGAATGGTTGAATCATTCAGCATCTGAATGGCACTGATATGCTCTGCTCTTGCTTTCTCAACTATCCATACAGCGTAATCAGCGTTATAGTGTGCAGCATAAGTTATTACCTTACCCAAATGGTCGGAATCGCTATCACCAAACTGATTCTCAATAATGATGCTTTTCTCACCATCATCACCAGCTTTGGCTACAATATCTACTTTCATTGTCTCCAGCTTGTGCTCACGCTCTGCTTCTGAGATATTGATTTCCAACTTCTCTGATAGTACACCGATATTTTTCGTAAGCCAAGGCGTAAACCCTGATGCTTCACCCTCAAAGATTTCCTTTAAAGTATGGGTGTTTATCTGCTCTATATCTTTCATTGTTATTTATCCATACAAGGAATTTTCATTTCCCACAATGATACTCTTTCAAATTGTTTTGCAAGGATTCTTATATATCCACGACCTTCTTTTAGGTATTTAACCACCTCTCCTTTCTTAAACATTCCAGGTGATGCCGTTTTAGGATTTCCACTCTCCAAGAACATTGTTATCTTCTGTTTCTTTTTGAGCTGCCCATTCTCATCATAATATCCAAATGTAGCCACAAAGGAGTTATTCTTATCGTAATCAAAGATACCTTCATTGCAAATGATTCTAAAATCATTTTTATAATGAGACCAAAAGATGAATGAATTCTTTTCTTCGTCCTCATACATAAATGATACATACTCTTTCGTTCCTCTTAGTTCATCTGCCTTATGTAAAGTACTCGACCACTCTTGTGCGAATGTTTGCATTGTAAAGAATAGCATAGCTCCGATAAATAAAAGCTTCTTCATATTCTGTATCTCCTATATTAATATTTATAAATTGCACGATACCTACTTAAAACACGCTCTGCGGCATTATCTTTCCTTTGCTTGGTATATACTAAGGCAAGGCGAAGATAACCCGTTCTGCGCAAGCAACCGAGGTACATCAGCCGCTCGTAGCAATATGTGGCTCTGCTTAGTATCCCATCATGGAGATAGCGTTGAGCCATTGCCGCCAACTCCTTTGGTGATGCGTCATAAATCTGTGTCATAACTCGTCTGATTTGGTTACGTATGCAAAGGTAGCGAAAAAATGAATACTATATATTTATATTGCATTTTTTATATTAATATAACCTTAATTTACATATCAATATATTAAAAGCTATTAAAATACTAATAAAAATACCGAAAAGATTTGGCGGTTTCAAAAGAAATTATTAATTTTGCGGTGTAAATAATTAATAAATAGGTTTAATATTTAAATTATAGGAGATACAACAATGAAAGTTAAATTGATTAATGGAACAGAAGTAGATGCTAACGTTTTTGATTACGTTGCTCAGATTTACGAAGGTGGTAAATGGCAGGCTGTTGCCGTTAGCTCTGATTACAATGAAGCTGAAAAGAAACGTAAAGAGTATGCTATAAAGGGCTGCTATACAAGAACCGAACAGCTTTACTAATAATATATAGGAGATACAACAATGATGACAAAAGAAGAGGAAATCAATCATCTGATGGCTTTGAAGGGCTGTAAAAGAGGTGATACGTACTTTAATCAGTTCTTTAGCTCAGACGATATTGAGCAGATGGTTCGAAATATCCACGCTGATTTCGCTATCGAAATGGGTTGCTCATTTGCAAAGAAGGCAGAAGAGCTTGAAAAGAAGTTGCATGAGGAACAGAAAGCTCACGACCAAGATATGCTTGACTTCGTTGAGGATTTGCTAGTAACAGAAGCTCGTGGTGGTAATTCACTCAATGTTGCGATGGTGAAAATCGGTATGGATAACACCATTAAGATTAAGCGCAAGAATAAGATTCCACTTAGTGAGGAAGAAATTGATTATCTGGTTTCAAAACTTGATTAAATTATAGGAGATACGACAATGAATAAGTACGCAGAATTAAAGAAGAAGCATCAGAAAGAGCTTAATAAATTGCCAATAAAAGCTGCTTTTGGTAAAGAGCAGTTTAAGAAAATGATGGAAGAGTGGGGGCTTACCACCAACGCCGAAGATATTAGTAAGATTGATATGCTCGTTGGTGGTTGCTATTGCTTAAAGAAAGATACCCATCTTTTCGAGGAGTACTTTCAGAGAACACAGAAAGAGCTTAAAGAGTTCTTAAAGGATGATGATTATCTTAAATCAGCATTCAAATATGAGTTCGCTAACCATGAATGCGGATATACATATACACCGCAAGATGCGCTTCCTCCGCTTAATCTTACCTATGAAGAGGTTGAGAAGAATGAGCGTTTAAATAGGGTCTTTAACGAGGCTTGGTGTGAATATTTAGATAAATGTGAATAAGATATGTATAAAGAAGGCGATGTTTTAGTACTTTATAATAATTGGCGTGCTGAGTATTGCATATTCATTCTACACAGAATATACAATGATGATTGGATAGAAGCTCATGCAAAGTATTCTCTCCCATTCAAAAAGCTTGGAGTAGGAGCAAATAATGCTTCTACAAACGTAAAATACTCTACGGGGTGTTTGAGAAAAGCGTATGAGGATGAAAGAGAATTTTTGTTAGAAAAAATGAAGGAAAAAGGTTATTCATACGATTTTAAGAAGAATAAACTGCTACATTCATTCAATTATGAAAAAGGAAGAAATTAAGATAAATGAGCATTGTAAGCACTATTTCTTAGGCTTCTGCCACTTCTATTTAGGTGGCTGCTGCTCTGGTATTAAATGCGGATATAAATAATTAAGATTATGACAAAGTTTATTGAGGTAAAGTATAAAGGGCATTGTACCCTTGTTAATATAGATAATATCGCTTACGTTGAACCTTCACGAAATGGCGATATAGCAACATCTATAAAGCTTAATTGCAAGACCACACCAACGGGCGGTCAAGTTATTCCCTGCGAGGATGATTACCACACATTCTTGGAGAGATTGAAAAACCTTGTTATCGTTGATAAAGCTGAGTAAGATATGAGAGCATTTGACGTACTTTTAGCCTTACATCGCTTGGATATGCGACAGGGCAAGGATTATCTTGAAGCTCCTAAAAAGAATGATTTGGAGCTGAATGTAATAGAAGGTAAGCTGAAACGGAATCATTGGTATTGGTGCGATTTCCATAAGCAGCCAATGCTCGGCGAGCCTTCGGTTATCCTCACTCTTGGCGGTGGGGATATTCAATACCTTTATGAAGTAGAAAAGTAAATTAATATAAGTTATGTATCAGATAAATGTTGTAACATATAGCACAAGAGTGGACGTAAAGAACGCTCGCCGCAAGGTAGCGAATCGACAAAAGAGAATACTCGGAGGATGGTTTGAAAGCGTGAAATTAGCAAGAAAAGCCTTGAAAGAATTCTTTGAGAAGGAAGGCTATCAGATAGGTAACGAGGTCGAGGAAAAGGGCAGCGAGACCTATGTTAAGACGTTATTCTTCGGTAACATTATGCTCGAAATGGAGTATAAGATAATCAAGTATAATTAATCTATGGCTCGTTTCGCTCTCAGAAATCAGGAGAAGATAAAGCAAGCATTCGGGGAAGAAAGGTTGAATGAGCTTCTGAAAGCATTGAAGCTGTATTCAGCCAAGTACCCGAAGTTATCGTTGAACACAATCATCGAAGAGGGTAAGCCTTATCCTTCTTTTGTAGTTGATAAGGTTGCCGTACTATACGTAACTCGCCTGATGTATGATGTTTATCACGTTGCTTTAAAGGAGTTCTTATAAACAAAAAGCACCGCCCTCGGAGATACGAATGAGGACGATGCTAGATGTAAATAATTATTATGTTTAACGTTGTGAGTACATAGGAGATACGCACTCGATACAACAATTAATGCAAAAGTAATAAAAAATATTTGGTTATCTGAATATTTCTTCGTAAATTTGCGAATAATTAACATTAAAATAGGAGATACAGCTATGATAGGAGCAATTATAGGTGATATTGTAGGCTCTAAATATGAGTTTAATAACACATTTGATTATAACTTTAAACTATTTGACAAAGGTTGTAATTTTACAGATGATACTATCTGTACAATAGCTATTGCTGATGCAATATTACAAGCAAAAGATGGAATACCAGATGCGTCAGATTTCAGAGAATCGCTTCTTAAATGGTGTAGGCGTTATTCAAATCCGATGGGAGGATATGGCAGTGGTTTCTCTAATTGGCTTACAAGTAAGCACCCAGAGCCTTATGATAGTTTTGGAAATGGAGCAGCTATGAGAGTTAGTCCTGTTGGTTGGGCATTCAAAGAAAATTCTGATATTATTCGTCAGGCAATGATGAGCGCAAAGGTTTCGCATAGCCATGTTGAGGGATTGATTGGTGCTACTGCGGTAGCAGATTGTGTACATGCTTTAAAAGCATATAAACACAAAGATTTGATTAGGGTAATAGCAAAACAATATTATGGCTCTGATTGGAATAAGAATCTTATTCCAAGAAGGAAATGGGCAGAAACTTGCCAAGAATGCGTTCCACTCGCCTTTATGATAGTCCTTAATAGTGGTAGCTTCGAGGATGCAATCAGATATGCTGTATCATACGGCGGTGATAGCGATACGATGGGAGCAATCGTTGGTTCAATCTCTCAGCCACTCTTTGGTATTCCACAAGAAATGAAGGAGAAAGCATTGAACTATCTCCCTTTGGATATGAAGAATGTAGTAACTAAATTTATTGATAGATATGGCGAATAAGGAAGATTTAATCAAGCACTGCCGATACTATAGAGGTGGTGAAAACCCAAATACCAACGAAAATATGGCTTGGTTTTGGGATATGGAAAGAGTGTATGTTGATAGCGAAGGAAAGTTTAAAGGTGAGGAAGAATATTATAAGAAAATCAATGGTAAGGAATATAAGGGGATTCCACATACATTGCTTATTATAATGTTCACTTCCTGGGCTAAAGCAGCCTACAATATTAAGGAAGAGATAGATAGCTTCTATAAGCTGATAGACGAATATCTCTTTATCCCAAACGACCATTTTCCAGAGGATAAAATTCCAAACGAACTATAACAAAAAAGGTGCGCCGTAATGGTACACCTTTTTTGTTTAATATCCGATATTGCTATCCTTTACATAAGATAAATCTCTTATTTCTTGCCCTATAACCTCGCAATCTATGTAGGTCTTTCCACCTTCTTCATAAACCTTTGTTATTCGCATTCGTGTTCCTCTTTGAAAGAGTGTTTCGTGCTCAGAACTATATGTAGAGAAACGGCTTACTCCATCCCAACTTCTTTTATCACCACAACCGAAAGCAGAGAAAGGTTCTACGTAAGCAGCCTTTGTTCCTTTTGGTGCATATATGTTCATAATAACACTTCGAGTGTTGAATCCTTTTCCTTTTCGGCTACCAGTTGACATAAAACCACCTTCTTGCATTTCCATTCCAACAAGGTCTTGAAGGTTATTTGGCATAGAACCGCCAGCAAACTTAATTCGTGATTCAATAACTTTCATTCCATCATCACCTCTTGTAAACCACATATCGGTAGGAAGTTCGTTCTTTTCTATATAGCTTGTTATATTATTAACCTTCTCTATGAACCTTTCCTTCGTTTGGTAATTATCATATTTTCTTCCTTGTAATGGTTCATTTACATCGCAATAATGATGAGTGTATTCGTATGTAAAATCTTTTTCTTTTTCTGTTGCTGCTATCCATTGTTTGGATGCAGTATCTATGAGGGCTTTATCAGCTTTTGCACCATTACCCTTATCCCATACTGCGGCATCTTTCCTTGATTGAGAGAATTGGTCTGTATCAAATACAACATTCTTCGCATTTCGTTTTGCTTTCGCATTAATAAGCGTTTCTTTCTTTTGCTTAGCTTCATAAAGCAACTGCTCAGCAAGGGTCTTATCTTTTGCGAGCATAGCGTGTTCAAGGTCATAGATAAGCTTATGATATATCTTGCTCTGTGTCTTATAACCTTTTACGTCAGCATAAGCTTTATTGATATTTACCCAATCAATCGCCGTTTTTACCTCATCAAGCTTTTTGAGATATGCCGCTTGCGATACCTTCCATGTAGCATACTTCTGTTGAACCCCGTGCATATTTCCACCAAGGAAATCAACTGCCTCAAATTGCAATTTGCTTGCCTGCTTTTCGAGTGTTAAGCTTTGCCATTGAGCCAACTTCGCTTCTACGGCATCATATACTCCGTGCAATTCCTGGGACGTGAACTGCTTATGCCACTTATTGACATCAGGGATGAGAGCGGAAAGTGATAGCTCATCCTTTTTAATGGCAGAAATGGCGTTTGCGAGCGTTTTCGCTTCTTTCCTTGCTAATGTATAGTTAGCAGACTTTAATGCGCTTAGAACGGAAGAAACATCGGTTTCTCCGTAATTAGAAGCTACCTTCATAACATTCATCGCAACCTTGCGGTCAGTCCATGCAAGTTTAATCTGATAACCTCGCTTAAATCTATCAAACAAAGATGCTATCTCAGAAGCACTCTTTTTGTCCTTGATTGCGTAGCGGATAGCATAGTAACGTTCAAAGAGGTCTTGGCTCTTTATATCCGTAACAGATTTACTACCGAGCAGATTATGAACCAAACCATTGTAATAGTCACGTCTATGTTTATCCCATCGGCTCTGTATTTTATCTATTTGCTCCTTAGTTCTAAGGGCGTGGCGTTCCTTTGCCTTCGCAAGTATAAGCTCCTTAGAAGAAACCGCCTTTAACCCCAATTTCTTGCGGTCTAACGGGCTTAAAAGATGTGCCCAATACTTTGTGTTATCTTGTAAGTGCCAAGCCAATTTACCCTTCATTCCTGCCTTCACTATAGCTTCAGAGTTATCCTTAATGTATTGATTGTACTTCTTGGGCATAGTGAGCACGGCAAAAGGGGATACGTAGTTGCTCATATCCTCGCCAGCCATCAAGCGTTTATAAAATTCCTTCTTCTCCTCGCCTTGTATGGTGATAGGGTCTGAGGTACAGATACATTGAGGATGCCAAGAAATCCATACGTAATCTTTCGGATATCGACCTTCAAGGTCGTTGCATATATCATCAATATTGTGCTGTGGAGATACGTGAATATACTGACCGATAACGAATGGTTCGTTCTGCCATCGCTCATTTCTTGCCTTATGATATGCGGAATTTATCTCCGTTCTTGCTACTCTGAGAGCGTTCTTTCTCGCCGAGCGGTAAACACCCATGCCTACCTTCTCCAAAGGCTCTTCAATAAAGCGCACCTTGCCGTCAATGATTCTACGTCTGCGCCAAGTCACCACATCTTTCTTCTTTCCGTTCTTCTGAACCTTGATGGTATGATAACGGCGATACATCATATCTGGGTCGTTGAGATACTTTCGTATACTCTTGCCTACTTCCTCTGCTGATGAGCCTTTTTTGATTCCGTCCGCAATGGTATTACTCATAGCCATTTCAAACTCACTCTTTGTCTGTTGGCAGTAGTTCCAAATAATCTGAGCGAGATTCAATCCGTTCTTTGTTTTCAAACGATTTGCAATAAACGTGGCTGCGGCGGTATCTCTTGCGACCCTTATAGCTTTATCAGTAAGCACGGAATAACCGCCTATAACCATTTCATCGTGGTTATACGCTAACGCAACGCCATCGGTGATACCGCTCTTATAGCAAAGAAGGCTATTCTGATAGTAATCATTAAAGATGTCGTTCAAACGAGCCTTTAACTGCGGAAAGTTATCAAAGTTGAAAAGCACATCATCTTCGAGCACATCTTCTCCATAGCCAAGAGAGGTGAGCTTCTTGACATAATCGCTGTATAATCTGCCCAACCGCTTATTATAAACGGCGAACAGATTATTCAGTTGTTCTTTCTGCTGTTTTGATGTGAGCTTCTTTGGCATAGTTATTCTTCTTCCTCTTCTTCATTGGAAACTGACTGACTTCCACTTGCGGCACTACCAAGTCCCGAAAGGGCTGCTTGCTGCGCCAACGCTTCTTCCTGTTCACTCTTCATTTCTTCCTCAACCTTATCAGGGTCATCATTGAGAGGGTTAAGCTCGATGGCACGGCGATTAGAGGTAGATTTCGCACCACCATTGGATGAAGTGATAAGTTGCAACATTTCAACATCATTCTTTGGCAGATATGGCTTGAAGACTGGCTCAAAGTCAATCTGTTCAGCAACACTCTGGTCGATACCCTTTACGTAAACTCCCGTATTACAGATGCCGTTAGCTACGATATTCGAGCGGCGAGTGAACATTTCACCGAACATTTCTGTCTTTAAATCTGCTTTCATATAAGGAGCGGTGAACATCAAACGGATAGCCGCACCCGAGGTGTTGCTGCCCAAAGTCTTCATGTTCTCAAAACTGATGTCGGCAGTTGAAGTGAACGAGTAGATGATATTGAAGAGATAAGCAATTTCTCCCTTTACACTCTCAGGTGACTTATCCCAAGAAAGAACGTTCATACTTGAATCGTTACCACCTACGAATACAGCACCTTGCTCGCCCTTCTCAGCAAAGCCTTCCAAACGACCCTTGATAAAGTATTTAGGTGTCCCGAAATAGTCATTTGTATCACCCCAATTAGAGATACAAGTCTCCACTCTATCAATAGCCCATTGAACATCTTCCCACTCGGCTTGGTTTTGTCTGTAATAAACGACAGGCACTTTTGTGAAGCCATGAGGTAGGGCAGAGATAAGCTTCCATCCTGCGCCATCAATATTTGTATACTGATAGCACAATCTATCTGTATATACATCAAAATGTAATTCAGACTTTCCAAGCTCATCATATACATAGTACTCACGGGCGAAGCCGTCCATGATATGGAAGTCGTTAAAATGAGGGTAGAGCTTATCGCCATTTGACGGCGAAAGCAACTGAACTCGGATTTCGCCTCTAAGCTTACCTTCTGCGTCTGTTGGCATATACCACAACTCGGCGCACTCGCACTCTTTGAAGAGAGTACGGGCAAGTCGCTTATCGAAGTACTTCATCTTATTGTCGTGATAGCAGTGCATGATGCCATCATAGAGCTTCTGCTGCTTATCATTCATCTTCTTTATATCAACACCATGTGCCGTAGCTTTATAGGTAACGGCATTCATAAGCAAGAAACCCACGGTAAGATTCACGATTGACTTCTGAGCTGGGATAGCGATTCTTACTGGCTCAACTTTCTTATCCTTATAAATCGGTTTCTGTGTGATAGGGTCATACTGACCCGTAGGTACTTTGATTCGCTTCTTAGGACGGAAATCCTCATCAAAGATTTTATGCTTTGATGGATTCCATTGGTCTTCAAGCACACTCAGTGGTGTCTTAAAGCCTTTCTTTCTTGCTGTCAATACCGAGCGGACTGTGCTCGCATCTTGTATTGATACTATCTGTTCTATTGCTCTCATATATGAATATTTTTTGTTATAACAAGGGCAAAGTTAGTAATAATATAACTTATATAGGCATGAAGAAGAAACCCTGTGTAAACAAAAGAAAAACGCCTATTTCGGCTGTCTTCCAATGTGCCAATGATTGCACTCACAACAAAGATATGCGGAGTAACCGAGTAGCCGCTTTTTCTTCATGTATCTTGCGGCTGCCTTCTCATTATCAAAGGATAATTTGGCTACTCCTCTGCTATTATAGTGGGAGCGTTTACGATGATGCTCCCTTGGCTGTTTATCATATATTCGTTTCATAAGCATTTCGATTTTAACCCATCAGACCGAGAATGTCAGCGGCTTGCATTCCGCTGCCATAATCGCCCAACAACTTCTCCATAACAACATATCGGCATGCATCTATAGCGTGATTATACATATCTATAGGCTCATTAAGCCACTTTCCTTCCTTATCTTGGCGGTAGGTATAATTATTAAATTCTCTTCTTACATTTGTAGAGCGTTTTGTTATATGAATTGTGTATTCTTGCATCTTCATAATACTAGCTTGAATAGAACCTGCGAACTTCTTTACAGGTTTTATATCAATACCAGCATTATAGATTTCATCAATCAGACGAGGGTCGGCACTCTCTGATATTACCTCAATATTTTTTTTATCCTCTTTCAATACCCTAATAATATCAGAAGCAAGCATTTCTGTTTGATAGCATATTTCATCTATATAGATAATCTTTCCGTAGATATACACATCAACAATCGCCGTAGGGTCATTGGAGTAACCGAAGTCAATACCTCTGTATCGGTGTCTGTGCGCTTGTATAGGAATATAATCATCAACAACTACATTCTTAAAAATCAAGCCCTCAACCATAGAGCGCAATCCCAAACCATAAATACGCCAAAGGCTCGGATTCTTCCATTTAAGGCTCTCAATCTCAGCAATAACCTTTGGTTCGAGAAAAGGGTTATCCTTGTATGTGGATATAAACCAATAGGTACTTTTCTCTTCATTTACCTGATTTATCCAATGGTCTTCTGAGAAGGAAGGGTTATAATCAAGGATAGAGAACTCCGTGGTACGCATCTGTAGCTGCTGCCATTCGATGAAAGAAAGCTCATTCGCCTCATTTACGAAAAGTATCTTACGCTTAGAACCACGCACCTTCTGCTCGTTATCGGTGGAGAAGAACTCAATCCAAGAGCCATTAGGGAAAGTATAAACGAACTCCGATTTATTCATACACTTATCATCCCACCAACCAAAGTTGAGCATTATATCTTTGAAATCACGATAGACAGTTCGTTTAATGGAAGGCATACCAGCACGAATGATGGAAACGGTCGTTCCAGCATAGTTAAAGCAAAGCATACAAAGGAACTGCACAACACTATACGTCTTGGCACTACGACTTGAGCCTTGAAGAGAGCAAGTTGTGAACCCTGCTTCTTTCGCTGCCTTTACCCTCATGTAGTTCTTTGCTAAATATACGTGCGGCATATCTCTATTATCCTTTATTGCTCTTATTTCTTTATTTCATCAACTGTGACTAAGGTATCGTTGTGCGAGCCACCATGTGCTACGATAAGAATCTCTTTACATACCGCTCCGTTACATTTTCCTATTCCTTGTGTATTCCAACCACAAGAAATACAGATACCTTCATTCTTTAATATTCTTGCAATCTCCTTCTTACATAAAGACCAATATTTGGCATTAGAGACATTTACCTCCAATTTCTCTTTACCAAAATCCTTATATAGTAAAGATGCTTGTGTAACACTATAAGGTGGGTCGTATAATACTATATCAGCAGAGTTAGATTTCTGCCCTTGAAGGAACTTTAATGCGTCAAGGTGATACTGAGTATCGCAGTTCGGATTTAAGTCATTGCGAATTGTTCCGAGCTTACAATCCTTTGCGAATGGGTCAATAATAACACCACCTTTATTATATTTATCAAAAAGTTCTTTGATTGGCTTTATACCGAAAGTATCACCACTTGGCATAGCCCATTTCTTCTGTATTTCCATATATTTATTCTCCTATATTTTTATCTGGCTCAGCATCCTTCTTTTCCTTCTCTTTCTGAATCTCAGCGAGAATCTTCTGATACTCTTCATTATTGGTAACAACGTGTACTTGCAATGGGTCTTGCTTAATCTGCTCGCCCTTGCTTGTAAGGTCAATACGCTGAATCTTTCCGTAGGCTCTATCAATAACTCTTTCGAGCACATCAAGCCCTTTCTTATCAAGTATTCCCTTGGCAATAATGCGTTGCATCATCGGGCGTGACTTATCTGTCAACACCGCCTCCAATTCGGCTTGGGGCAGGGTAGCGATATATAGAAAAGACTCTGCGATAATCTGAGAGGAAGGCACTTCATAGCCCTTCTCCTTCATTTCTTCGATGAACAATGACATCGTCTTAGGCTTTGGTGGTCTGCCCTTCGGGTTGCCAACTCCACCTTTCTTAAACTTACCTTTTTCAAGGTTTGCAAGCTGTTTCTTTCGCTTGCTTTCATCTCTTGATAATGGCATATTAATAACTTTTATTCCTAATTTATTCCCAACAATAGCTTTTATTTAAGAAAAGCACCTTTATTTTCTTCTTCCTCTGCTGCCATTTCTCGGCACATTTTCAGTACATTAAAGTACTCTCCAAGATTGTTGTTATAGAGCAGCTTTGCTATCTGCTGTACAAAAGATGACTTACGTCCATCTTGTTGTAAGGTCACTATCTGGCTCGCTGGCATCATCAAGAACTGCTCCATGATTTCAACCTTTTCCTTAGAGGAAAGAAGCTTCTTGGTAGGAAGCAGAAAACCCACTTCCTCCAAGATTTTTGTTTTGACTGATTTAACCTTCATACTTATCACCATTTACGAGGTTCATAAACTCAGCTCTCACTTGTGGGTCATCTTTGAAAGCACCTTCAAGGTAAGAAGAGGTCATAATACCCTTCTTCTTTGCGCCTCTGAACTCTTTGCAAGAATGATGACCCTTCATCACGAGAGCAATACCAAGTGGTGGGTATTCGCTACCGAGAGCATTTTTCAGCATATCTACGATGTCGTGTACCAATCGCTCCTGTATCTGTAAGCGAGCGGAGCAGTAATCAACTACACGACCAATCTTAGAGATACCGAGAATCTTTCCCTTTGGGTTCGGAATATATGCGAACCAATACTTACCCCAAAACCAAACACAATGATGCTCGCAGTTTGAATGGAAATCTCCTTGGTCGATAACCATGTTATCATAGACGATACCGTCATCATTGTTATCAAAGGTGGTAATCTTCGGCTTCTGTGAAGGGTCATAACCTCTGAATATTTCTTTCCACATTCTAATAATGCGGTCGGGCGTTCCCTCTAAGCCCTTGCGGTTAGGGTCTTCACCGATATACTCCAAGAGCTCTTTGATATGCTTTTCTGCTTTTTCTTTTGTAATCTTAGCCATATTATTAACCTTTCCAATATTCTTTATAATCTTGTTTCTCCTCCTCATTAGGCTCATATACCTCATAAGAAGTACCGCATTGCATACAATGATAGTAATCCACTACGGAATCATCATCCTCGCTGCGGTCACCTGATGAATCCCAACAAAGTTTCCCACCGCAATAAAAGCAGATAGGACGATACTTTGTCGGGGTTTTCTTTTTATTCTTGCTCATAGGCGAAATGATTTATTTCACGTTGAGAATCTTCTGCTGCTGTAAAGAAAGTCGCCACTTAGGGTTAGCCTCTACGAAAGCAACAGTCTGTTTCAGAATCTCGGCATTCTTCTTTGCATCGCCCGTATCACAAGGTTGAACGTAGTAGTAATCTGCATCAATACCACAATCGGTAATCTCGTGCTCACCATCAAAGACAACCTTCACCTCAGTAGCTATCTTTATGATAGGTTCTGCGCCCTTAACGAATAAGCACTTAGGAGAGCAAGTAACCCAGTTGATACCACCAGGAATCTTGTGCGTTCCGTTGGTCTCCATAGCAATATAATAGCCCCAATTTTGGAGAAGGGTAGTAAGCTCCTCATCCACCTGTAATGTAGGCTCACCGCCCGTAAAGACAACAAATTTACAATCAGGTGAGAGCAACTGAATCTTATTCAGAATATCAATAGCCCCCATTTCCTCATACTTCTTAAAGTCAGTATCACAGAAAGGGCACTTCAAGTTACAACCCGAGAAGCGGACGAAGATAGCCGCTCTGCCTGCATGTCTTCCCTCACCTTGGATAGAGTAGAAGATTTCGTTTACTTTATACTTAGCCATTAGAGAGCCTCCTTTCCGTCAATTTTATCATCGTCACAATAAACAGCGATATTGCCTTCACTCTCCTGTACCTGTGCCTTGTAGCACTCTGGGAACTGAGCAACAATCCATTTGGCGATATTCTCAGCAGTAGGATTGAAAAGCAAAAGCTCGTTGAGGTTGCCGTGGTCGAGGTAGCCGTGAATCTTCTGCTTAATATGCTTGAAGTCCATCACCATACCATCCTTGTTCAGCTTTTCAGCCTTGCAGTAGACAGTAATAATCCAATTATGCCCATGAAGGTTGGCGCACTTGCTTTCATAAGAGAGATTCAGCTTATGACAAGCGGCAATCTCCATTCTTTTTGAAACGTAATACATAATTTTCCTTTCTTTTATTTTGTTATTTCAATTTTTATTCTTAATTTTGCGACCGAGAAGAATAAATCGGGTGGGTCAGTACACTGGCTGCTCGATTTCATGCTTATTCTTCAAAGGCAAAGAGGTGTACCTGCTTTGCTGTTTTTTATCAAAGTTTATGGCGATGAACATTGCCTGATAAGCCAACAACAATAACTTCTTTTAAGTTACCTCTTTCATTTCCTTTTGCATGAGTGAGATACATAGAAATTTGGTCTTTGACATATTCCTTTGTCATAGCCTTGTTATTCTGTATGAGGATAGCAACCTCTGCCCCTTGCTTTGCAGCACTCTTCAATGCATTCTCTACCTTATAGGCACTCGCCGAGTTGATGGTTTTCATATCCATCACGGCGTGCTCTTTGAAGCCATCAGTCTTCTTCGCTCCCGTTATATACGACATTTCGCTCATCAAATATACACGATAACCCTTTTTGGCAAGAACTTCTGCGGCATACATTTCCTTATTGGTATTCGGGTCAGCAATCTTATTATGGTTGTTATGTACCACATAATAACCGCCGCTTTTATCGAAGTAGCTATCTTTATAGTTGCCCGTAGAGACGATGGCTTGAAATTCTGATTCTCTCTTAGCCATCGTCTTAGGGTTACCCGAATAGTTTCGTGTACCTTCGCTTGCCTTACTCATCCTCGTATTCAGTTGGGTCAGAGATACCAGCATCACGGAGAGCTTCCTTGCGTTCCATACAAGTTCCACACTTACCACAATGCTTCTCACCGCCTTTATAGCAGCTCCAAGTTTCAGCGTAGTTGATGCCAAGCTTCTTGCCGTGGCGAGCAACATCTGTCTTCGTAATGTTAGTGTAAGGAGCATCAATGCTGATACCCTCGTAAGTACCATTCTTCATTGCCTCTGACATGGCATCAATAAAGCCCTTGCGGCAGTCTGGATAGATAGCGTGGTCGCCGAAATGGTTAGCAATAAGCACCTTCTTCAATCCGTTACTCTCTGCTATACCGCAAGCGATAGAGAGCATAATGCCGTTACGGAAAGGAACTACGGTTGATTTCATGTTCTCATCATCGTAATTACCTTCGGGGATAGCTTCTGCACCTTCGAGGAGAGAGGATTTGAAGTAGTCGTGAATAAAGTTGAGTGGAATAACAATATGCTTGATACCAAGTCGCTCACAATGCAACTTAGCAAAAGGAATCTCCTTCTGATTGTGGTTAGAGCCATAATCAAAAGAAATAGCGAGAGCAATGTTCTCTTTCTTCTCATGCAGGAGAGTTACCGAGTCCATACCTCCTGATACAATAATTAATGAATCTTTCATAACTAATTAAAATTTAAATATTTATCTTTTATAATCTTGCACGAGCGTACTTCATAAAGCGTACCCACTCGCCGAAATTATGTGCAGCAACCAACTTTGAGCGAAGTTTCTTGCCCTCAGGTGCTTTGGTTTTATCCATAGTTCCGTTCTTGGCATTGAACTTATATATAGAACCGCTCATATTGCCATAAAGCCAAGCTGTAGAATCCACGGAATCAAAGTGATACGTATGCAATCCTTGATATTTGTATACCCAAGAGCATGTATCTTGCAGCCATATTTATGTGCTGTCTTCACGAACCAAGGAAATAACTTCTCATATTTATTGATAGGTATTTCTTTGGTTACGATACCACCGATAGCCACATAAGGGTAATTCTTGCACATTTCAACGAAATACTCTTTCCCTCGTGACTTATGCCAAACGGGGATAGGCTTACGTCCACTTAATCTTTCGAGCTTTTCACGAAGTCTTTCAACCTCTCTGATACCTACAACGGAATCAATATCAAGCTCAAAGAAGTTCTTTACGTTCCACTTCTTAATGAATGCAGCATATCCTTCAACGTATTTATCGAAGTTAACTACACCTGCTCCCGACATAAATGTGAAAGCACCACTATCTAATAGGAAATTCTGAAAATTGCCTATCAATCGAGGAAACTCTTTATTATTCTGTAGATAATAGTAAGTTTCCAATATATTTAATCCTTCCCAATCGGCATCCTTGCCGTTCTTTACTGGGTGTTCACCTGCTAAAAAAACTTCCATAGCCTTTTTATAAACATAGGGTCTGCTTAAAGTCACTGCTATATATAATTCCATACTAACACTTTTCCAAAACTTACTAAGATTTCCAGTAAGCCCCCCCGCAAGATAGACTTCCATATCTCTATTATTTTATTTCCACACCTTCGTATTCGGAAACGGCAGACTTGATAATCTCCTTAATCTCATCTACCTTATCTTCCAACTCTTGTGGAATATGGACGGAGAGCTTAATATCTTTTGCTTTGCTTTCGGTATTTTGAGCATCTTCGAATAGCTCATCAATATCGGTATCATCCTCATCGGTATTGAGGAAAGAGCAATCAACGCCCCAATTCTGCAAATCATCGGTTTCCCATTCACCATTGGCAAGTTCATCCCAATCCCAATTACCTGCTTGCACGTTATCCTTGATAGCATACTCCTTGATTTTCTGAATTGGGGTACCGGTCTTCAAGACGAAACAAGGCAGCTTATCGAAGTTCGTATTTCCACCGATGCGTAACTCGTTAGCCACTCTGAGGCGCATATTACCGCAGATGGTGACGTATGTACCATCCTCCAAGCCATAAACCATCAAAGGCTTGTACTCTAAGAGCTCTGGGCTATCGGCGAGTGACTTGACGAGCTTGTCGTGCTCGCTCTCCTTTAAGTAGCGAGGGTTCTTTGGAACGCCATCAATCTGCCCCTCATTATAGAGGAGCTTTGTAATGTCAATCATTTCACGAAAACCCAGCTTTACAAGAAGCTCATCCTTTGCGATGGATGGGTTCTGTGAGATTCTCTTTTCTCTTGCCATAATTTTATTATTTAATAATTATTATTTGCAAAGTTACGGAGATTATTCGGGTTTTAATAGAAAATAATAGGTTGCGTGTAAACAAATAAAAAAGCTACCCATATAATGAGTAGCCTTTGAAGTTATCATAAAATATTATACCTATTATATATAAGAAAAGCAGCTACCTATCACAGGCGGCTGCTTATAGTCTAATAACTAACTATTATTTTCATTTAACCAAATCTTAACTAATTGTTATGACACTTCAGAACCTATATTCCACAATTTCCGTTTTGCTGATGCAAAGATACAAAAGAAAGCGAGATACAGCAAATAAATGCCATATCTCGCATAAACAATCTTACTTTTCCTCAATCTGTTTAGAGACGTTATCTGTTCGGAAATCCTCAATCTGCTTGGAGAAAGGGGTGAGCTTATCAAGCTGCGCCTTAACAGAGAACTCTTCTCCGATAAAGGCAACACCTTCGTGAATCTTCTGCAAGGCGGCAAGCTGTTTCTTAGTAGTGACAACGGGGTTGATGTAGATGCAACCTCTATGGGTCTGGGCGAACCGCCGACACTCTGCACCGTCGCCGTAGATAACAAATAGCGGCTCTTTGCCCTCTGCCCAATCGCTTGCGATGGAATACTCAAAGGCGAGGTTATTCAGTCTATCCGAATATCCACGGGTAGCGAAGGCACGCCATCCACGAGGTACGCCAATCATATTGAGGCGATAAAACTTCTGCGCCACGTTGAGGTCAACGAAGATACCGATACCCTTACCTTGCATACAACGGGCAATCCAACGTTTCTTGTAGATAGCCTGCAAGCCGAAAGATACGGGCATTTCATTATATAGGGAGAAGTTCGGCTCAACGATAACGGCAGGGTGATGCTGCAATATCTTCTCAGGGTGCTCGTAGATAGCTGAGAAGCGGTAATCATCGGTATAGAAGTGCAAAGTGCCTTCGCCATTGAGGTTGAAGGTTCTCTTCTGTTCGCCGAAGCAAAGGAAGGGTGACTGACACTCCTTTGCTTGCATATCAATATCGAGTGTCGGAATCTCTAGGTCATTGTCCGTTGGGAAGAGCTGGTCGGGCAAGGTAAGCTCATAATCTGTTCTTTTCATTCTTTGTTACTTTTTAAGAGTTCTATGATTTGGTTATATATAGATAAGGTGTACTTATCCTTTGACTGAACGTATTGCATATACTTTCGTGCTTGGTTGATTACGTTTGCTCTGGTACGGCAGAGTAGGCGAGCCGAGCGGTCGGGATGAATACAATAATCACGGCTTATGAGACAATATAGTCCTCTAAGGGTGTTGAGCTTGACGGTCTTCACCGCAGAGCAAAGTTCCATGAACGTAACCTTGCCTACTTCACATACCGCTTGCATGATGCGGTCGGAGAGTTCGTACTGCTGATATTGATTGTATATCATACGCTATTACTTATTATTTGGTTATTAATAGAAAACATAATGCAAAGTTATAAAAATCTATTAAAAAGCGAATAGAAACTATTAATTATTTTAAATTTATTAATAGAAAAGTTGGTTATTTGACAGATTTTTATTAATTTTGCGGTGTGTTTAAGAAAGAACACTATCACTTAGCGAGTTTATGGGGAACTTTCTAATGTGTAAGATTTTGGATTTACGTGAGCCGCAAGGCTACTAAATACGGAGCAGCAGAGAATCCCCATTTCTTTGCTGCTCTTGACTTTTTAAAGCATCTGTAAAATGGAGATACGCAGAAAGATATTGAACAATATGTATTGCAATCCCGAGTTAAGGAAAGCAATTGCATTTTCCCTTTTCATAAAGACAAGGGTCAAGTCTTCTGCCGTGCAAAGATGGAGCATCAATAAGCTTCACGAAATCACGGGAGTAAGTGCCTGTGCTGTCCGTAAGCGTATTGATACCTTGAAGGCTCTGGGCTTTGTTGAGTTCACGGGCAAGAATAATCGTTGCCTCGTCTTCAAGTCTCTAAAAAGTCATACCTCTCACAGGAACGTCCTCGTTCCTAATATCGAGTTTATTTCAAGGAATGATTCTAAAAAGAATGCCTATGCGCAGAATGTAAAGTTCATAGAAGATACCTTATCTGCTATGCTTATCATTGATGTACAGAATCGAAAGAATTACGCTAAGCAAATGATTCAGCAGTCTAAGCACCCTAAAGGCTTAAAAGAGTTGAAGGCGGCTAAGAAGGTTTGTAATCGTTTTGGCTACGGCGATAAATTCAGAGAGAATGGTATATCATATAAGTATATAGCTGAGAAGTTAAGCGTAAGCGTACAAAAAGCTTTTGATTTGGTAAAGTTTGCGGTCAAAAACGAGATTTTATGCAAATACAGAAACATAGAAAAACGTTTTTTATCCTCTATTGACTATATAAAGGATATGATACTCAATAACTATACTTATATCAAGGGAGGGGTAATCTGTAGGGTGTATGCTAATACCTATGAGGTAATGGAAGGCTCGCCTTCGGCTCGCTTCGCTTCTGTGGTGGTATATAATTAGATTATAAAAAACTAAGATTTTGTTTAACGTTTAAATATAGGAGATACAGAAAATGATGTCAGAAAAACAATACGAGGTAGCTTGTAAGGGTGTTATCATTCAACTTAGAACTGCTCAAAAGCTTCATTGCAAGCACATGGAGCAGAAGTATAAAGAGGCTTTAGAGAAGCTTCAAAAGAGATTTTTAAAGCCTGATGCCGTTGGCTGCTTCGATTTGGGCGCAAGGGTATCAAATAGTTATTATCATCTTTAAATGGTTAAGATTATGGAAAAGAAAGAATATTCTGTTGTCGAATTTATTCAATATCTCAAAGATAAGCCATATATTAAGCTTTATAAAGCTGCTCGTTTAGCTGAGATTAATATGAGAAGAGAAATGAGAATATTTCGATATTCCCCGTTTTATTTAGATAGAGAATAGATGTATTAAAATAAAGGTTATGGGAACAAAAGTAGAAGTAAAGACTATTCCTTTGCATGGATTGTTCATCCATAGCAAGCAGGTTTGGCGGTCACTCGGTAAGCTTAGAGCTGAAAGCCATTCTACGACAGCGCAAAAGGTGTTTATGAATGAGCATGATACCGAGGTATCAACTGAGAATGCTGATTTCATTGATGGCTTGAAAGTCACTCCTTATGATGGTGAGCTGCCAAAAATATCAAAAAACGTTGGTAGTATGAGTTACTACCAGTATTGTTTAACGCAAAAATTGGTTTAGTTATGGAAACTGAGATTAATATAGTGGAAATCCTAAAGGATAAGCCGCAAGGAACGAAGTTATATTCTTCCGCTTGTGGTAAATGCAGGTTAGAAGAAGTGGATGATAAAAGTTTCAAAATATCCTTCTATAATTCAAAGTTTGGTCTTATGAACGGTGGAGAAGGGTATCTTGATAAAAATGGCAAATTGTATGATGACGGAGAATGTGTTGTTTTTCCATCAAAGGAAATGCGTGATTGGTCTAAGTTCGCTTGGAAGAAGGGAGACGTGCTGGTAAGTAATGATGGTGGCACAGAGGTTATCTTTGACAAATGGTACGATGATACCTATACCAATTTCTATGGTAGGCATTACCTTAATAGTGAAGAAAAAAATAATGTTAAGTATAATGAAACTTTCCTTTGTACAACTGAAAGATACGCTCTTGAAGATAAGAATGCTGCTAAGACTTACCTCAAAACCATTGAGGAACGTTTGGGTGGAAAACTTAATCTCGAAACTTGGGAAATAGAAAAGCCTAAGTTCAAGAATGGGGATATAGTAGCCCTTGTGGTACAAAAATGTACACATATTGCTATATTCCAATCGAGACAAGGAGCATATATAGGATTCCATGCAGTTCTTTGCCAGAATGATGAGCTTCTTCTAGAAGAACCATTCAGAGAAGATGTTGGAGATATTGAACTTCGCCTTGCTACGGACTCAGAGAAGCAGCAACTCTTTGATGCTCTAGCCAAAGAAGGCAAAGTTTGGGATGCTGAGAAGAAACAGATTGTGGATTTGTCAAAGAAGTGTGAGTTCAAGCCTATGGATTGGTGCTTGATGAGAGATATTCGTGGAGAAGAATGTTTTGCTTGGAGTCTCTGCCAGTTTGCATATCAACTTAAACGTGGAAAGTATGAAGCTGTAGGAGGTATGCGTTTTGATGAGTGCATCCCTTACAACGAGGAAACTGCACACCTTCTTGGCACAACTGATGAATGGAAAGGAGGTGAGGGATGAAAATTAAAATAATAGCATTATTTACGTCTTTCGCATTTATTAGTGTAGGATTAGGGTTAATATTCGGTTCTGTGGGCGCAGGTATGTTATCATTTGGCATAGCGTCAGCATGGGCTATATTTGTTATTGTAGGTACAGGTTATGATAGATGAAAAGAAAATAGAAGAGGCTGCACAAGCTATCTGTTTTGATGATAAGATGTCTTATGACAGTTATTGTAAAATAGAAGGCTTTAGAAAAGGTGCTGAGTGGGCTATCAACGAGTTTCTGAAGGACTTGTTTTATCCAGCTAGCGAAGTTCCACGTAATGACAACGGAAAGGTTCTTGCGTTCTCAAGAAAAGTCGGTTTTAGAAAGCTCTACGATATGAACGATGAACTTGATAAAACCACTTGCGATACATATCAAGAAATGTGGGAAGAGCAAGTCCATATGTTCAAATTGTCTGATTGGATATTCGTAGATGAGTTGTTTGATTTAATTATCAGGAGGTGAGTAATGATTAGAGACGAAGCAAAGATAATTGTAACACCAACTGGTGTATCACTTAAAGAAGCCTTGATTAAAGAAGTAGTTAAGGCACTCGATGAAGAAGCTTCCATCTATAAAATCCCAGAAGTAAAGCTTGGTGGCAACCCTCCTAGTGGCAAGGAAAGCCGTAGAACTAGGAGAATGTTAGAACTTAGAAAAAGAAAGGGTAGATTATGATAGACGATAAGAAAATAGAAGCTGCAAAGGAAGAAATCTATGAAGATAGATTTCTATTAAATGGTGAAGAAGTAGTCTTCGATAATGATGCTAAAGAGGAAATGTTCTACAAAGAGGACATCAAAGAAGCTATCGGGCTTGGTGCTAAGTGGGCTATCAATGAGTTTTTGAAGAACTTGTGGCATCCTGCTAGTGAAAAACCTCTACTACGAAGTGGAAAATGCTTAGTAGTATACAACGGTGGCACAATTGGTATATTTAAAATATCTTTTGTCTATGAAATGCTTTCTAATTATGGTAAAAATGGTATGGGCTGGAAATACTGGTGTTATGTATCCGATTTATTCCCAAAGCAAGGAGGTGAGTAATGAAAGAGCTTAAAGATTTAGTTGAGGGCGATGAAGTACTAGTTACAGGTATGTATCATAGACATATCGCCAAGGTTGATAAAGTGACAAAGACTCAAATTATTGTTAATAACGCTAGATTTAAAAGAGATTCTGGCTGGCAATGCGGTAGTGATAGATGGAATGTTAGACAAATATCTGTTCCTACAGAAAAGGAAATATCAGATATTAAAAAAGAGGATTTTCGCAAGAAGCTCATTTACGCTATCAGTTCTTTTGATTTCAAACGCTTATCAACAGATGAGTTAAAACAAGTGTACAATATTGTAAAAGGCAAAGAAAAATGAAAAAGAATAAACACTCATTAAAGATAAGTCGTAGCTTCTTTGGCGAAACTACCCTTGATGGTTATCCTATAGCTACATATTCAAATGATGAATTGAATATTCTAAAGAACCTGCTAGAAAAGGTTCTGTGTGAAGTAAATGGATATATTCATCTTTAGAAAAGTAAAGCGTATGGCACAGAAAGAATTTAGGAAACCACCTCGTTATATGGTGGGTGATATAGTTTATAGTCACGGATTAATTTGTATTGTCTGTAGCATCTATCCGTTCAATATAGATTATTCTTACGACTTGAAAGTTATTGATGGGCAAAGCTTGGGCAAAATTTGTCAAAATGATATTATGCACGTTCATATTTGGGAAGAGTTTCTTAAAAAGAATGGATGGACATGTTATCGCTCTGAAGGAGAATGTTTTGGGCATAGGTGGTATAAACATCAAGAATACCCTTTCACTTTGCGATATAATAATTTCTTGGGAATTATCGGAGTATCTTTCAATGACGGAAAAGACGATACTGTTATGATAAAATGTGTAGATGAACTCCAACATATTCTTTTTGGCTTGCAATTAGATAGCAATTTAAAAATATAAGCGTATGTATTTTGAATATAGAATAGTCAAAATTGAGAAAGGTTTGTTTCTCATCGAATATAAGACCGCTCCTTATGGAGTTTGGCATGAAGTAAAAAACAAACAGTTCAAGACTAAGCCAAAGGCAGAAGCTTGGGCTAGAAAGAACTTAGTTTAATGAAGTAAAGCGTATGGAAAAGTTAGAATATATTCCAGGAGATTTGGTTTTTCACTATATACCAAAAACCACAATAAAAAAGTATGTAAAAGTATATGTTTGCTCTACAAACAATGCCTTATCATTAGAAGATATGGATGGAAAATTATATGATTATATTGGGGTGTTATATCCGATACCTCTCACTCCTGATATTCTAGAGAAGAATGAATGGAAGAAATTATATGAGAAATTCTTTGAGAAGAACGTTAACGATATTCGCTTAACAATAGAGTTTAGCGAAAATATATACGTTGCTATTAACAGAATCTTTATAATGGAGATACATTATATCCATGAACTCCAGCATCTTCTCTTCGGTCTAGGACTTAACTCAGAAATGGAGGTGTAGGTATGAAAAGAATAATAGCAATTATAAAGTTTCCTATATACGCAATGGTTGTATTATTGTTTATTCTATCAATACTGACAGCAAAAGGTATATTGTGTATCGTAAGATTAAAGCCTTCTGATTTCGATAATCTTCCTAAGTTCTTGCAAGACAAAGCAAGGAAGCTGTCAAATGTGGTTGAAAATTTAATGAATTGATTGTTTAACGCCTTCGGGCATAATTTTAAAGATATGACAAAAGAAGAATTAGAAGCAAAGGTTGCCAAGCAACAAAGTATCATCAATGATGCTAACAATGAGATTTGTTCTTACGTAAATGATTATATCGAAAGTCTACCATACAAGGTTGGTGACAAAGTAAGCTGTTCAAGATGTAATGTATGTTGGATTGCAAGCATTGTTCCAGAACGAAATTATGCAAGATATTCTGGCAAGATTGATATAAGAATTAACCCTGCTAAGAAAGATGGCACTCGCTCCAGTAGAGAGTTTGTACTATGGAGTATGGAAATTGATAGTATCAAAAAGATTGATTAATCATCCTATAAAGGATAAAATAGATAGATTATGAAATATAGAATTTTAAAAGACGAAAAAGGCTTTAGAGCACAAGTTGAACTTGAAAGCAGATGTAATGGAAAGTATTTTAAATATATCGAAGAAGATGGAAATCTTAATTCCTGTCCAAGAACTCATTATTATGGTTCTGAACAAGAAGCTATTGATGCATGTAAAGAACACCATGTAAAAATGGAGTATGACAAACTTCCTAAAGTAGTTAGTGAGTTTGAATTATAACCATCCCTTATGGGATATAAATATAAGTAATAATGAAGAAGATTAGTACAGAACGTTTGGCAGAGCTTCTTAAAGCTGAATACAAGTTAGACTTGTTGGAAGCAGGTGGAGTTGACAACTGGGATGGCTATGATGTTAGCCTTAGTTGCGAGTATGACGATGAAACGGAATCTTACTTTGATTTCAAAAAGAAGTCAGACGAGGAAATTACCTCTGAGTTTGAAGATGTTGAGTAACTAACCACCCTCTCCTGCAAAAGGGAGAGGGATAATTAAGAAGAATATGTACGCAAAAGTAAAAAAGACAGGAGAAATTTTATATGATGCTTATATGGACGAGATTGATAATGGCTACTATCTCGTTAAAGGCATAGACAAAGAAGGTAAAAATCGCTCGTTCTATCCTCATGAGACTACGGACTTGTATAGTTCAACAAAACTTATAGTTTCTTTCAATAAAAAAGAAGAAGACACTAAACAGGTGTGCTTTCTAGGCAAGGGTGGTTGCGTCTTATGTGGTGGTGGGAAAGACTCAGAGATGAGTAAACTGTGCCATACGCTATGGATGCCACCAAAAGAATATGATAAAGAGCAACATTGTATTTGTAATAGATATGATACTACTTCTTGCAATTTTACAGAAATGGATATGAGTAAAGTGTTTATACTTGCAAAGAATGGTCGTTATATACCTTTTGAGGAAGCACTGAAAATGAGAGAAAGAATTAGTGTATAACAGTATCAAACAGATTCAGACTAACAAGCCAACTCGCAGTCCTCCAAGAGATAGCTGCCGACTATCAAGGCAAAACCATTGACAACATCATTCAGAAGATGGGGGCAAGGCTTGACGAAGTGATTAAACAAGAAACAATTTAGAACTATGGATAAGAAAGAGAAATCAATCAATAGTCATATTGATAAGGCTATAGGCTATTCAGATAAGGCTCATGACGAGTTGCAAATCGCTCTAAATATTGCTTTGGAAGGAAAAGGGCTTAGTGACGAGGAAAAGGAACTTATAAGCGTTGGATTTGCGACAGGAACAGAAGAAGCCGTAGAGCGTGTTGCTGATGGTAGTTGTAATGATGAATATATCAGTGCATGGGATAGCTCAATTAGAGACTGCCGAATATCTGAGGTATATCGCATGACAGGTGAGCAGATTCGTGAATATTTTAATTTGTGACAACTATGAATAAGAAGAAAGTTAAAGGGCTGATACAAGAAGTTATCAGCAGCAATATTGATAGCTTGGAGTTTGGAAGCGATAAGCATAATGCTCCTTTGAGAAAGGCAAATAGCTTATTGCATGATGCTTTGATAGAGTTAGGAAAGTCAGACTGGGTATCTGTTGAGGATGAGTTGCCACCTTACGGAGAAGAAGTCTTTGTAACAAGCAAGATGGCTCCTGATAATGTTTTCAAAAACAGAAGAGTGGAATGCACTACCGTCTCAAAAGATGGTAATGACTTCATCGTCTTATGGGAAGGGAGAATGGCTCGTATCACTCATTGGAAACCTATTGAAAAGTTGGAGGAATAAGTATGCATAATAAAGTTAAAGAAGCATTAGGTAGTGCAAGCTACCTTACATATCACTGGAGCCAGTACACCTTCGAGCAGCTTGAAAAAGAAATGGCTAGAGTGTGCGGACTATGTAACAAGGCTTTAGGCGTTTCTAAAGATGATAGTATTACTGATTTTGAGCGTGGACAATGGTCAGTTATTCAAAACATAATTGGCTACGTAAAATATTATGGATTAGCAGCAGAACTTTTCCGTGAAGCTGGCATCGGTTACAAGAAAATAAAGGCTCTCCAGAAGGATTGCGGTTGTTCCTACAAGGAAGAAGTTTATGACTTCCTGAAGGAAAGTCGTAACGGTGGGGCTTATTTAAAATTGGAGGATTAGCCTATGATTATAGAAGATATAATCAACGAAAAGTGTGTAACCTTTATGACTGAAGAGCCTATGGATAATATCCAATCTGCTGAGTACTTCAAGGAAAATATCCTACCAAATGAAGTAGAGATTACACACGATGATGGTAACTATTTTGAGGTTTCTGTTAATTGTAAATCATATAGTTGTGACGTATATGGCAATGGTGATTTTTATCACTCTATTGCCGAGTTTAAATTATTGGAGGATTGATTATGACAAAATTTAAAGTAGTTAGATATTGGGATACATATCCCGATAGAGTCATTGCAACTTGCGATACAGAGGAAGAGGCAGAAAAGATATGTAATGAATATCGTAGAAACCGCAAGTCTATGTATGACTATTTAGTCAGAAAGGATGGCGAATAATGACTAGAGAAGAGTTAAGAAATAATTATGGAAATGAAATCTGTGAGTTATGCCACCGAGAGTATTATACTAGCAGAGCACTCCCAGAATCACTTTGCGAAGGTCAGTTTTGCGAAGAGGCAGAAGATTATTTCGCAGATGAACATAATATAAAATTGGAGGATTGATTATGAATCGTAAAGAAGCAGCAGAGTTATCGCCATTTATTAAGGCGTTTGGCGAAGGAAGGATTATCGAATTTTCTAGTATTACTGATGTAAGTAAGGCATGGAGAGAAGTTACAGATTTTCCTATTGGAATGATTAAAAATTTCAAGTTCCGCATCAAGCCAGCGCCAAAGTACAGACCTTTTGCCAATGCAGAAGAGTGCTGGGCAGAAATGCTCAAACACCAGCCGTTTGGTGTTGTTAAAGACAAGTACTTTGCTAATTATCAGACACATCGTGCATTTACATGCTTAGTTACTAATGGTTGTCACTTCGGTGGATATGAAGATGAGACATTTGGAAGTTGCTTTAAGAGTTTGTTATTTGCCGATGGGACTCCATTCGGCGTAAAAATGGAAGAATAGTTATGGATAAAAACGTTTGTGATAATACATTAGTCTTTGGTAGCTGCCATGCTAGAAGCTGTATTGAAGTACCTTCTTTGAAAGCAGGAAGAGCGAAATGGAAGGCTTTCTATGACAAGTTCCCTTGGCTTAAAGGTCAATCTTTCTATCTTAGACGTTCATGCTTCTGGGATGGAGGTGAAAGAAATTTGAAGGCAATAAAAATAAAACTTAAAAAGATATAGTTATGGCATGGGTAGCAGTAGATTATATCGGAGAATGGATATTCAATTGCAAGCCTGATATGTGGGCTGGTGATTGTATCGAACATAATTATTGGTTGCCACAAGATAGATATGGAGCTTATGGTTTTCAACTTCCACAAGGTAGCATTAAAAAACTCATCGGAAGAGAACTTACTTTGAAGGATGAGCCAGTCAAACTTAAATAAGAATAGTTATGTTTGGATTTTATGTTATACTTACCCTAGCTATTCTATATGTAGCTTTTATGGGTGGAGTTATCGGTTATTTAATTGGTAAATATTGGAAAAAATAGTTATGGCAAGAGAATTTGAAGTATATATTAGAGTTACTATTGACTCTAAGTGCAAAGATAGTGACGATGATATTATAGAAGAACTTATGTATGGAGCGGATAAGTATTTCTATCCATATTGTTGTAGTAATGAACATATAGAGCAGACTAATAGTACTGCTCATAAAGTTAAATAAAAATGAGAAGTATTTTGTTTAAAGCAAAGAAACTGAGTGATGGTAAATGGGTGAAAGGTTCTCTGGTAAAGACACCTTTCGGAACATTTATTGAATGGTATGAGGATTCTATCTGTAACAAGAGAGAAGTTGATACAGATACCGTCTGCCAGTTCACAGGACTGAAAGATTGTGAGGGCAATGAGATTTGGGAAGGTGATATAGTGCATGATAGCTATGACCTTTTGTGTATAGATAATCTCTATGAGGTAGTTTATATTGAAAAAGAAGGAACATTTGCCTTCAAGAGTTTAGATAAAGTTGACAATTACGAGCCATTTGTTAATTTATTTGAAGTTTGTGTTGTTGGCAATAAATTCGACAAGGAGGAGTAGCGTATGAAAAATATATTCTCTATGTTTGCTTATTGGGATAGAGTACATCAATTCCCAGACGGGCATATTAAAGTAGAAAATAATTTAGCTTGGAGAAGAAAACATATGCATGTTCGCAGTAGTAATAAACAAATACCTTTTTAGCGTATGAAAAAAGAAACAAGAAATGTAGTAGTTCTCGATTGGGAGGATAAAATTAAGCTACAACAATTTATCAAGGATTTGGAACAAATCTCTGAGACTTACCAAAGGCCTTGTAAGGAACTTACAGGTATCAATAATACAATTTACTATCTCAAAACGATTGAGGAGGAAATTAATTAAGATATGAGACTTTTAAAGAAAGATAAGCTAACGGCATATTGGGATAAGAAAGAGAACTGCATTGGTGCTTATCATCCTCTAGGGTTTATGACTCAAACAGATGCTCATTATCTTTTCGATAAGGTCTTCACCAAAGAGTTTGTCAAAGAAATGACTGATAGAGGATATGATGTTACAACGATGAAGTTTGAAATCTCTCCCAAGTTGCCGAACTATGAGCGATTCAACGGCTTATCAGAGAAGTATTACGGAAAGAAATAGTAGCGTATGAAGAATAAGATTTTAGACTTAACCAAGTCAGCCGTTTGGTTGGTCTTGTGTCTGATTGTTGGTGCATTGATATGTGAGGGCATTTGCTCATTGGCTAATATCAATAAACCAGCAAAGAGAGTTGGTATATCTGTAATCACAGAAGAAGAGCACGATTATCTGGTTGTGGACACGAAACATGGTGTTTGCGTTATCCACGCTGAGAGTTGCCCTTGTCGTAAAAAGAAGTAGCGTATGGAAAATAATATGTTTGAAGATATTGTTGCTGAAGGCAATATAGTTGTGATAAATAATAATTGGATTGTGTTATGTAAGTGTTGGAAACCAGAATATCATAATCTGTTCTGTTATCTTTATCTCCATAAGGAATATAAGAATTTAATGGTAGGCTCTCATTTCACAATGACCGAGGATAAAAAGAAATCTACTCGGTTGGCTACCAACGAGGAGCGTCTTATGCTTTTTGATGAAATGTTCAAGTATGGAATTACTTTCGATAAGCACGAACATCGTTTGATTGGAAAGTTAGTTGGTGTATGAAGATTAGATTAGCTAAGAAGATAATGAAGCAAGCTCGTCATCTAAGTACGGCAAGTGATTATTGGTACAGAAGATTAAGAGATTTTGAGTACAAAATATGCTATGGTTTTGTTGGTAAAAAAGACCACCGCATCACCAAGGCGATAAGTTTAACAAGTAAAAAGAGAAAAATATGAAGAAGTATGAATGGGAATATATGGTAACTTCAATAGTTGTTAATAAAGCTGACGAGATAGCTCAGGTTCTATCTAGTAGATTTAATAAAGAAGGCTATGATGGTTGGGAGCTAGTACAATGGAACTTAATACCTCCATCTGCATTAGCAACTGAATCTACAACACCTTGTAGTGGTTCAATCTATATTCTTGCAACATTTAAGAAGAAGTTGAGAGTGTAATGGTAAGCAATGATACTGAGCTTAGAATGATAGCTGCACAGATAACTATGAAGGCTTCTGTTGGAGCAGAAGACTTATGTAGCCGTTATAGTAGTGTATCACGTATGTTAGGTAATATGTTTAATGATGTGTATTACATTCTCCAAGATGTAAGATACAGATATAAATACAAGTAGTTATGAGCAAGCAAACATTTGACTTCTCGGAGGCTTTAAAGCGTATGAGAAAAGGAAAGCTCGTAAAGCGTGAAAATGGGCTTTATCCGTTTGGTATTGACGAGGAAGGAATATTCTATCATTATGGGCATCATATATTCAAGGAAGATAGAATGCTCTCAGAGGATATACTTGCAATAGACTGGGAGGAGGTGTAAGGATGAAAAAGAAAATATTGACTCTCACCATCAGCAAGCAGTGGTTCGATATGATTGTGGCAGGCGAAAAGACTGAGGAGTATCGGGAGATTAAGCCGTATTGGGTAACACGATTATTTCGCAATAACAGCAATATTGTTGATGTGCGACATCTTGCCTTGGGTTTAGCAGGGCGAACGGATTTACTTAAAAAATATATTGACACACAGAGAATTGTGTTAAAACAATATACCCACGTCCTCTTCATCAACGGCTACCGCAAGGATAGTCCACGAATTGAGAAGGAGATAGAGAGCATTAGTATCGGCAAGCCTAAGGAAGGCTTATGCCCCGATAAATGGCTTGATACCGAGTTTTTTATCATTAAATTCAAGTGATATGAATTACATACAATGTGATGAATGTAAATATAGATTAGTCTGTAACGGAGAGCCACTTACTAGTGGAAGTACAGGAAGTTGCGACCATCGTGTTATCAGCAATACTCCTATATTTCCAAAGATTAAAACACTACCAGATGAAAGATACGCTGACATTTGGAATTGGTAAATATTCATAAATTAAGTTTAAGGGATATGAAAATAAAGAATTTACCTAAGAAGATTTATCTCAATATCTGTAGCAATGAAGATGAGGTAGATTACAATGAGCTTAACGGGGTAACGTTCAGTACAGAAAAGATTGGTGTTACCGATTGTGATACAGAAAACGTTCCTTACGTGAATGCTGCATCATTATGGCACGACCTAAAGGAAGAGAAGCCACCATTAAAAAAGTGGGTAATGTTCCGATATAGTGGAGGTGGCGTAAATCCTACTGCTCTTCACTATGGAGCGATGAGTGATGACGTATGGCTTGTCACTAGAGGAGACGGAACACAGCGTATAGAAGTTCTGTACGAGTGTTACGAAAAGATTGAGTGGCTTGACTTTGATGAACTAAAATAGCGATAGCGTATGACAAACGAGGAATTTTTCTATGCTCATCTTGGTGAGCGAGTTCTTTATAAAGGTAAGGATATTGGCGCATACGTAGCAGGGTATATTGAAGATAAGTATATCATCTTAGGATTCGATAATTATACAGGCTGCATTCTGTACTTCACATCTAAGGTGTATAAAACGCTTGGTAAAACATATAACTCATACCGATTCGCAAAGTTAAAGTATTTGGAAGTAATAGAATAATAAGAAAGGGTAGGGCGAAAGCTCTACCCCTTCTTGTTATATAGAACATAATCAATAACCTTTCGATTGGCTTCATCAATCCGTTGTTGGTCTTTTCGCACATATATAGAGGTTATTCTATGGCTATTCTTATGCCCAAGGCAGTCTGCAATAATATCCATACTGATACCAATCTCATAAGCAATAGTAGCAAAGGTATGTCTTGCCCAATAAGTAGTTACTTCGGGTATTCCTATACTTTTGCAGATTTTGCTAAGACATCTATTATTGGCTTGGTCAAAGCTTAGATACGATGCTTTTCTATCGAATTGCTTGATAAGATGCTCTTTCCCTCTATATCGTTCAATAATCTCCATAGCCTCAGGTTCTACCTTTATATTATATAGCGTTCCCGTTTTTGAGCGGCGATAGGAGATTCTGCCGTTTTCTATTTTTTCTAATTTCGATAGGTCTTTAACATTGATACCCATTAGATAGAAGATAAGAAAGAACATATCACGATGTTTAGAACGGATAGGTGATAACTTTGCTTCATGCAATTTTCTTAACTGCTCAACAGTTAATGAGCGTTTCCTTGTTTCTTCTGATTTAATACTATACATATTAAAAACATATTCTTTAAGGACACCTTTTTTGCGAGCATAGTTTAAGATGGTTCGGATAATCCTTAATCTCATAGCAATGGTGTTTTTGCAATTTTTTATCTTTAGAAAATCAACGAAATCATCCAACCAGTCTATATCTATATCTTCAACCCTTAATGTATCATAATCACAGAAATCTTTTATTCTGTTTTCTGCTGCGATATATATGCGTTTAGTTCCCTCACTTTCTTTCTTGGATAGAAATTCTGCCATCTGTGTTTTGAAAAGATGATTCTCGTAATCGGTTTTATCTTCTTCGTTAGACAGATAAAGTGATAGCTTCTTATTTGAGAAGTAGCGCAGTTTGCCTTCTTCTTGCAATTGCACTATCTTATCATTAAGAAGGGAAATCCTTTTCATAAGTTTCATATTGATAACTCTCTGTTCGGGTATTCCTTTCACCTTCTCATTCTTAGCATCCCATTCATCTTCTTTCAGCTCATAGCCTGTGGGAATATAAATGGCACTATCTTTCCTTGCCACTTTGAACTTCAAAGGGAATCTGCCGCTATTCAATCGCCTCCTTTTATCCAACTTAATTGAAATCTTAATCATAAGTATGTATCTCCTTTATTTGCACGAAATTTGCACGTTTTATTGTAAACAATAGCAAAGTATGCAATATTTTGATAATCATTCATAATGCAAAGATAACTATTTTTTTGCGAATTAATGCCTATTTAATAGTTTTTTTTGCATATTCACCATAAATATTTCAATATTTTTTTTTATTTCAAATAAAAATATTACTTTTGCGGTTGAAATATTAAAATAAAGTGCATTTTGCACCGAAAAGAGAGAAAATTTTAAGCAATAAAAGAAAAATGGTCAGTTTCGTTATTAGTTTGGTCGCCCTTGTATTGGGTTACCTTCTTTATGGAAAGTTTGTGGCGCATGTGTTCGGTCCTGATGACCGCCCTACGCCTGCAGTGACCAAAGCCGATGGGGTCGACTTTATGGTACTGCCTAGTTGGAAAATCTTCATGATTCAGTTCCTCAACATTGCAGGAACGGGTCCAATCTTCGGTGCCATTATGGGTGCTTGGTACGGACCGGTGGCTTATCTGTGGATTATCTTCGGGTGTATCTTCGCAGGAGCCATGCATGATTACATGAGCGGTATGCTCAGTATCCGTAACGGTGGAGCTGGTTTGCCGGAATTGGTAGGTAAGTATTTGGGTGGACGCACCAAGAAAGTGATGTTGGTCTTTTCGGTACTTTTGCTGATGATGGTGGGAGCTGTGTTTGTATACAGTCCGGCTATCATTATGAGTGGCATTTGTAATACGGATGCATTCTGGGGCAGCCAGATGTTTTGGATTGTGGTGATTTTCGTTTATTACGTCATTGCTACATTACTGCCTATCGATAAGGTTATCGGAAAGATTTATCCGCTCTTTGCCTTCTCGCTTCTCTTTATGGCGGGTGCTCTGATGATAGGTCTCTTTGTGAAGTGGCCTTCATTGCCTGAACTCTGGAGCAATTTGCAGAGTTGCAATCTCAATGAGAATCCGGCTTGGTTGGGAACGGAGTCTTTTGTACAGAAGAGTCCGATTTTCCCTTGCCTCTTTATCACGATAGCCTGTGGTGCCATCAGTGGTTTCCATGCTACGCAGAGTCCGCTCATGGCCCGATGCATGAAGAATGAGAAGATGGGACGCCCTATTTTCTATGGTGCCATGATTACAGAAGGTGTTGTTGCCTTGATATGGGCTACGGTTTCCATGTATTTCTTCTACTATGGTGGATGGCGTGAATGCGTAAGTCCTGAGGCGGCTCAGCAGTTTATTGCTCAGTTTGATGGCGGCAAGTCGCTTATCCAGAACTTCGATGCGCCTAGCGTTGTGAAGATAGTATGTTCCAGCTGGTTGGGTGTGGCTGGTGGAATCCTGGCTCTGCTGGGTGTTGTTGCAGCGCCTATTACCAGTGGCGATACGGCTTTGAGAAGTGCCCGTCTGATTATTGCCGAGTTTATCGGTTTGGAGCAGCGCTCTATGCGCAAGCGTCTTTATATCTGCGTTCCGTTGTTTGCTTTTACAGTGGGTATTCTGGTTTGGCAGATGGAGAATCCTGATGGTTTCAATATCATCTGGCAGTATTTCGGCTGGGCTAACCAGACGCTTTCTGTGTTCACTCTCTGGACATTGACGGTTTATCTGGTACAGCAGAAGAAGCCTTTTGTGATGACGCTGGTTCCTGCCTTGTTTATGACTGTGATATGTTCAACCTTCCTGCTCATTTCGCCAACAGCTTTGGCTTTGGGTGAGAGCCTGGCTTATACGGGCAGTGTCATCATTCTGGTGATAGCCTTGGTATGGTTCCTAGGTTGGTATCGCAGTTATCAGAAGAAACAATAGATTTATATATAAGTATTAATCAATATACGTGAATTTATATGATACGAATGAAAAAAATAGCTATTGCAGCATTGGCACTTGTCGTTTCGACAGCTGCCCATGCTCAGTTTGAAAGTGGAAAACAGTATATAGGTGCGTCGATGACGGGCTTAAACTTGAGTTATAATGGCTCTCAGGACCTCAATCTCGGTATTCAGGCTAAGGCAGGATACTTCGTAGAAGACGACTGGATGCTGTTGGGGCAGGTAGAATATAATCATTCTGGTCTTGAAGGCGTGAAGGATTATTTCTCTGTCGGTGCCCAGGCACGTTATTATATCGAGCAGAATGGTCTGTATCTGGGTGGCGGCGTAAAGTTGGCTCATTCCGGAGGTTATAATGATTTCATGCCAGGGGTAGAGGTAGGTTATGCTTTCTTCCTCGGCAAGTCGGTTACCCTCGAGCCAGCTATCTACTACGATCAGAGTTTCAAGAAGCATGTAGATTATTCTACCGTAGGTTTGAAACTGGGTATTGGTATTTATCTCTAAACTGCTAAGATGCAACAACAGTTTTCTTCGACTTTGTTGGAAAAGGCAGTGGCGGAGTTTTCTAAATTGCCAGGTATAGGGCGCAAAACAGCTTTGCGCCTTGTACTTTTTATGCTCAAGCGTAAGAGTGAGGATGTGGAACTCTTTGCTGATACCATTTCCAGGATGCGGCGTGAAGTGAAATACTGCAGAGTTTGTCATAATATCAGCGATACTGATGTCTGTCCGATCTGTTCTGATTCCCGGCGCGATGCTTCTACCATCTGTGTTGTCGAGAATGTGCAGGATGTACTGGCGATAGAAAACACGCAGCAGTTTCACGGACTCTATCATGTCTTGGGCGGCATCATTTCGCCGATGGATGGTATCGGTCCTTCGGATATAGAGATAGAATCGCTGGTTCAGCGTGTGGCTGGAGGTGGGGTGAAGGAGGTGATTTTTGCTCTCAGCAGTACGATGGAGGGTGATACTACCAACTTCTATATCTCCCGTAAACTTGCTGATTATCCTGTTAAACTCTCTGTTATCGCCCGTGGTATCTCGGTGGGTGATGAATTGGAGTATACAGATGAGGTTACCCTCGGACGGAGTATTCTGAACAGAACTCCATTTGGACAATAACAAAAGACAACAAAATGAAAATCAAACAAGTACAACGAATATTGATGACCAATTTTCTCTTTGTCCTGTTGGTAGGATTCCTGTTGGTCTTGCTCTATGAGACAGAAATTCTGGAACCTACTAATCTGGCAGGGGATGTCACGTTGGTCTATGTGATTACTGTAGCGATGGAGTTTCTTACCATTGCCGTTATTCCTTTGGCGCTCAAACTCTTCAGTTTCAAGGTTATTCACCGTCAGTTGGTAACCCGTAAGGGAGATGCACTTCTTCCTCTGGGCACTGCCCGTCTGAATATGCTCTGCTTGCCAATGCTGATCAATACGTTTATGTATTATCAGACGATGGCGCCTGCTTTCGGATATATGGCTATCATCCTTTTTCTCTGTCTCTTCTTTGTTTATCCTTCTGTCGGAAGATGTGAAGAAGAAACAACAGAGGCGGAAGGTTAAACTCTCAGTATCTAATATTTGATATTCGGTATGAAACTCAGTATTGTCATAGTAAGCTATAATGTGAAGTACTATCTTGCCCAGTGTCTGCGTTCGGTAGAGAAAGCTATCGGCGTGTTGGAGTGTGGGCAGCAGGGTGATGCAAGTGGCGATACGGCAGAGATTATCGTGGTTGATAATCATTCTCAGGATGGAACGGTGGAATATCTCGAACATTGTTTCCCGGCTTCCCGATATCCTAATCTCCATGTTGTAGCCTGTACGCATAATAACGGATTTGCCCGTGCCAACAATCTTGCTATCCGCAAGAGCAAGAGTGATTTGGTTCTTTTGCTGAATCCGGATACCATTATCGGTGAGCATGTTCTCAAGGATGCTGTCAGTTTTATGCATTCTCATCCTGATGCCGGTGCTCTGGGTGTAAGGATGTTGGGAGCCAATGGCAAACCGGCTCCTGAGAGTAGGAGAGGATTGCCTTCTCCGATGGTGGCTTTCTATAAGATGATGGGGTTGTGCAGCCGTTTTCCTCAGCATCGCAGTTTCGGTCATTATTACATGGGTTATCTTCCATGGGATGAGCCGGCAAAGATAGAGGTTGTGAGCGGTGCTTTCTGTATGATTCGTCGTGAAGCCTTGCTGAAGGTGGGGTTGCTGGATGAGGATTTCTTCATGTATGGCGAGGATATTGATCTTTCTTACCGTATCCTGAAGGGTGGTTATCAGAACTATTATCTGCCTGTAGATATCCTGCATTACAAAGGTGAAAGTACTCAGAAGTCGAGCTTCCGCTATGTTCATGTGTTTTATGAGGCGATGCTTATCTTCTTCCGTAAACATTATTCGGGTATGTCGCATCTCTTGAGTATTCCTGTCAAATTTGCCATCTATGCCCGTGCCTCTGTAGCCTTTACGCAGATGATGACTGCGAAAATCAGAAAGAGTCTGGGATTCTTTTCTCCTTCTCATGTCGACCTGTCAAACCAGGTATTGTTTGATGCTGACGAGATGAGCTATGAAGAGATGCTGCATCAGCTTGCGCAGCGGTCTGACGAGAATATCAAACTGGCTACCTATACGAAGGTCATCGGTAAGGTGATTACGGATAGGGAGGTGATGGATAAGGATGAATTTGGTTATTTATAAGGATAGATTTATTTCTATATTATAAGGTACGCGCGTACATTATTAATAAGTATAGTTTATGAAAGAACCGAATATTCGATTACGTGCTTTAGAGTTGGAAGATCTTGATTTTCTCTACCAGATAGAGAATGATGATCGGCTTTGGGAACTGGGTGTTTCCAATGTTCCATATTCGCGCCGGGTGCTGCTCGACTATATAACCAGTGCTTCGGCAGATATTTATGTAGACAATCAGGTGCGCCTGATAGTAGAGAATGAGCAGAATGAGCAGGTGGGCATCCTGGATCTTACAGATTTTGATCCCCGTCATCACCGTGCCGAACTCGGAATTGTCATCAAAAAGGAGTTTCAGAGGCAGGGTTACGCGAAGGCTTCTGTGTCACGCTTGTTGCAATATGCTCGGAATGTACTTCATCTTCAGCAGATTTATGCTATTGTAGGTATCAGAAACCAAAAAGCGGCTAAAATGCTGCAATCTGTTGGATTTGAGGGGAATAATGTCCTGAAACAATGGCTTTGTAGCCAAGTTGGATATGAGGATGCGATGTTTTTTCAATATTTTCTGTAAAAAAGTTGCATAAAAATTTGGTAGAACCAAAAAAAAGTAGTACCTTTGCACTCGCAAATGAAAAATGAGTGCTAAGACATTCAATTTGATTTCATGTTTGGTGCGTTAGTTCAGTTGGTTAGAATGCCTGCCTGTCACGCAGGAGGTCACGAGTTCGAGTCTCGTACGCACCGCTCAAAATCATCTTACAGGTTTGCCAAAATAGTTTGGTGCGTTAGTTCAGTTGGTTAGAATGCCTGCCTGTCACGCAGGAGGTCACGAGTTCGAGTCTCGTACGCACCGC